>UMHM01051503.1_pt1 | contig 47119 bp, 40 predicted proteins | sample 1965501 | NCBI WGS metagenome assembly UMHM01 (sample SAMEA4836095, study PRJEB28245) | human gut metagenome | biome: gut microbiome; material: fecal sample | place: Denmark | collected 2008
TCACCGTACTTCGGCAACAAGGTCGTAGCCGTTTGCACCGACAATCACCGCGTCGTAAACTTTGCCGATTTCAAGGGGCTTGTCCGATGAAATGTAACACAGCCCGTCTATTTCCGGCGCCATAAAGTAGGTGCGTCCTACATAGCAATATTTTCCGTCGCGCATAAGTTCGTCAACGTTGTCGATTATGCATTTGTAGTTTTTGCCTATGTCCTCTTCCGCAAGTTGCTTAACCACGCCTTGTTGCACTTTGTACATGCGCTTGACGTAGGCGTTTTTCTTGCGTTGCGGCACCTGGTCGGGCATGTCGTATGCTTTGGTGCCTTCTTCGCGGCTGTATGCAAAAAATCCCACATTGCGAAGTTTGTATCTGGTCAAAAAGTCGGCAATTTCCTGCACTGTTTCGTCTGTTTCGCCGGGAAAGCCGCAAATAAACGTGCTGCGCACGGCAATTTTCTTTGCCGACAGTTTGTCAAACAGCGCGGTCAGTTGCTCGTAGTTGCTTTTGCGGTTCATTCTGCGCAAAATACCGTTGTCCACGTGTTGCAACGGAATATCCGCATAGTTGACGATTTTGTCGTTTGTCGCGATTTCGTCAATCAACTCGTCGGTCATCAGTTCGGGGTAGCAATACAACAGCCTTATCCAACTAAGGTTTTCTATTTCCGACAGTTTGCGAAGCAATTCCACAATGGCAGGCTTTCCGTACAAGTCCTTACCGTACTTGGTCGTATCCTGCGCAACAAGTATAAGCTCACGCACGCCGCCGTCAACAAGTTGTTTTGCATGTTCAACGATCTCTTCAATCGGCACGCTGCGAAAATGCCCCCTGATGTACGGGATAAGGCAGTATGTGCAGTAGTTGTCGCAACCGTCGGCAATTTTGAGATATGCAACGTGCGGCGCAGTCGTCAGCACGCGCTTACCGAAGGTAATTCCCTTGTTGCAAGCAACGTAAAGGTTGCGTTTGCCACCCAGCGTTTCGGCAACTATGTCACAGATATTGCCGTAGTTGTCGGTGCCCACCACTGCGTCGGCTTCGGTCAGTCCGTCAAAAACTTCCTGTCCGAACTTCTGTCCGAGACAGCCTGTAACAATCACCTTTTTGCAGTTTCCTTCGGTTTTGTAACCTGCCATTTCCAGTACCGTGTCGATGGATTCTTTACGACTGCTTTCGAGGAACGCACAGGTATTTACGATAATTACGTCGGCATCGGCAGGGTCGGCGGTTATTTCGTAACCGCCCTCTACCAGATTTTCCAACATTACTTCGGTGTCAACGCGGTTTTTATCACATCCCAGTGACACCACTCCGATTTTTGTACTCATATCTTTGTTTTTTCTTTAGTTGATTAGCCACCGTAGGTACACCGAGCGAATGTCCGCACGAAAGAGCGGAAAATGACACCAAGGTGGCTAATGATGAAGAAATTAACCCTATTCTTTCCACCGTCATCGCCGGTAATTTTGTCCGGGTCACGGCATTCGATTTTGCGTTAAGCGATGTTCATTGAACGTTAATCGACGCACACTCAAAAAGCGAAAAAGAACATTCGACGGTTTGTTTGCGATTGCCCGAAGACGCTATTTCTAACGTCAACCTTCCTGGTCGGGCAACAGTTCGTCAAGTTGTTCCACAGTAACAAGCACTTTAAGCGGCTTGCTTCCCGATTCGCTGGGGGCAGGTTCCTCGATGTAATGCAGTTGTTGCAGCTGCGCAACTATACGTCCTGCACGGTTGAAACCTATGCCGAGGTTACGCTGAATACTTGCGATACTTGCCTTGCCTGAGTTGTGTTCAAGCCAGTAACGCAACGCGCGTTTGCAGTACGGGTCGATCTGATTTTCCTTGTTTGCCGCATTGGCTGCCGCTTCGGCCTCCAGTTGCGCTTCGCGTTCCGCCGCTTCGGCTTGAGCCTGCGTAACAAAAATTTCCTTTGCCACCTTCGCGTCGAAGTAGCATTCGTTTTGTCCGCGCAGGAAGTCCACCACGTCGTGAAGTTCGTCGTTGCTGACAAAACAGCCCTGTACACGTTCCTGTTCCGAAACGCTTGGGTCGGACACAAGCATATCGCCGTAGTTAAGCAATTTTTCCGCGCCGCCGCAACCGAGAATGGTCACGCTGTCCACGGGGCTTGCCGTAGTAAGAGCAAATCTTGCAGGCAAGTTGCTTTTGATAGTACCGGTAATTGTCTTGACGTCGGGACGTTGCGTAGCAAGCACAAGGTGAATACCTGCCGCACGCGCCTTTGCCGACAGACGACACAACTTGCCTTCGAAGCCTGCGCGGTTGCGCGCCATAAGGTCGGCAAGTTCGTCGCACACAAACACGATGTAGGGCAAACGTTGCTTTTCGGTGCTGCCTGCAATACGGCGGTTGTACTCGGCGATGTTGCCGACGCCCGCACCCTTGAACAGCTGGTAACGTGCCTCCATTTCGTTGACGAGATAATCCATACCTGCCAACGCGTCGTTGACTTCGGTAATGGCTTCGGTTGTAAGCATGTGCGGCAAACCGTTGTAACGGCTAAGCTCGACAATCTTCGGGTCTACCATAAGGAAGCGCACGTATTCCGGACCATACTTGTACAGCATGCTGATAATCAGCGAATGCACGCACACCGACTTACCGCTGTTGGTCTGACCTGCAACAAGCAAGTGGGTAAGTTTGGTAAGGTCTTTTACAATTACCTTGCCGCTGATTGCCTTACCTACTACAAAGCACAAGTTGCCCTTTGCATTGACAAATTCGGGACTTTCCAGCATCTCGCGCATGGTTACCGTCGTGCGGTGCTTGTTTGCGACCTCGATACCGATAAGGTTGGTACTCGGTACCGGGGCAAGTATACGGATGTCGTCCGGGGCTTCGATGCAGCCGCGAATATCGTCGCTGTACTTGGCAAAGTCGCTCATGCGGGTTTTTTCCGAAAGGACCTTGAACAGGTAACGGCTGAAGGCAGGACCGACAATTATGTTTTCCAGCGAAACCTGAATGTTGAACACAGCCAGTTTGCGTATAATCGCGTCGGCGGCCGCCTGACGTTCCTCCGCTTCGTCGTCCACGTACGGTTGCGGCTCGGCAAGCAGTTCGATGGGCGGCTTGACGTATTCCGCGTAGCGATGCACCGTTTCCGTTTCGGGTTGAGCCGATTCCGTAGTTGCCGCAGGGGCAGTCGTCGTCGGCTGTGCCGCTACGGGCGCAGGGGCAGGTGACGGGACGGGGACAGGTGCCACAGAAACAGGTTCTGGTTGTTCGTCGACAAACGGACAGTCGTCCTCATCCGCAGCGGCATTGTCATTCGCCACTGGCAACGGATTGTAATCGGTTTCCATGTCGTCTGCGACGGCGTTTACTATGTCGATGTCCGTTTCGTCAGTGTGCGTAACACCGCTTGCGGAATCGGTAAAATTGTTGACGTCGTAACGCGAGTTGTCGTTTGCGCTTGTCGTTGCTTGCGTGGTTTGCACGGGGGCGACGGGCGTAGTCGGCGTATCGTTTTTAGACGAAGATACGGGCGAAGCCGTCGTTTGCGACGTGCTGCTTTGCGTTACGTTTTTGTCCGCGTTGTTTGCAGCGGACTGGTGAATGCGCCAACCGCCGCTTTGCGAAGTACCGTTTGTACCGCCTTGCGAACTTGCGTTGTCGGCAGGTTTGTTTGCGCTGTTTGCGCTCGCGTCGGGTTTGTAGGGCGTATCTGCGGCAGGAGTCGTCTGCCACGGTTGCGTCGTGACGGTATCCTGCCTGGTCGGCGTGCTGAAGTAGCTGCCGCCGTTTATTGTAGGCTCTGCCGAAATATTTTGCTGCGTGCGTTCCAGCCCGTCGCTGTTGAAGTAGCCGTTGTTTACCGAGCCGCCTGCACCGTTGTTTGAGTTTTGCGTCGTGCCGCTTGTACGATTACGGTCAAGTACTTCCTTGGGAAACAGCAGCTCTTCCGCCGTAGGCTTCCTTGTCGAGCCTGCATCGTCACTCAGCGTAGAGCGGTCTGCCACGTCAAAGTTTTGCGTCGGCGTAACGTTGGTCACCTGCACGGGGTTTACCGATTGTTCTGCAGGAGGATAAAGTATGCTCATCGCGCGGTCGTAAGCCGTTTCGGTACGAGATTCCTCAACGGGGGCAACCGACGGCGTAACGGTCTGAGAACGATCGTCGTCGGTGACAGGCGTTTGTTCGCGTTTTGTAATGCGAGTAAGCGACAGTCTGCCCGTTGCGTAAGCGTAGAAAAAGTCGCCGACCATAAACACCGTTTCGGCAAGCAACGCCGCGTACACTATCAGCGCGCCGGCAAGGTGAAGCACCGACTGCAACGCATATGCAATGCTGCCGAAAACCACACCGCCGAAAGTCGGCACCGCGTCATAGTAATTGTAAACGTAACCGACATACTTCGAAAAACTGTCATGCGGCAAAAAGGTTGTCGTAAGCGTGTGAACAAACAACACCACGGCGACAAACAGCATTATGAAGTGGGCAAGGTATTTGCCGGGAATGCGTACGCGCTTGCCGGCAAGGGCGAAACTGCAAAACACGATTACGGCAGCCATGATTCCGTAAAAAGCCATGCCGAAACTTCCCACAAAGAAGTTGGCAACGTTTTTCATAAAGGAATTGAAGTATCTTCCGCAAAAGGCAAATATAATCAGCACCGAGGCAAGAGATACGCCGATGATGCTCCATGTTTTTGTTTTTGTAGAAACGTTTGCTTTCATTTACTAAACCTCCGTTTTCCCGACGGGAAGCCCGACGGCGAAACACACAGCAAAGTGAATTGTAGACTGTACTATTATACAATATTATTTCAATTAAATCAACATTTCAAAACCAAAGAAAATTGCATATTTTTCACTATTGCCGACAAGCCTCGTCCGGTGTATAATTGGCAGCCGCATTGACAGCAGAATTTTCCTGTGCTGCAAAAATCGGACAAATAAATCCATAAACTTTTTTGACGTGTTTTGACAAGACGTGCGCGGCGCGGTATAATATACAGGTAAAAATTAAGGAGGATTTGTTTTACCATGGATTGGGGAAAATTTTGGCAGGACCTGCAAAGTTGGGTAACAAATACCGGCATAAAAATCGTAATCGCACTGGTTGTGTTGATTGTGTCTTTTTTGCTGATCAACTGGCTCTGCAAAACGATTGCCAAGCGCGGCAAAAAATTGCAGGAACAAAAACACTTTGACAAAACGCTGTACCGCACACTTTCGCACGTGCTAAGTATTACGCTTAAAATTCTGGTAGTAATCGGTCTGGTCGGCTACCTCGGTCTGGACACAAGCGGCGTTACCGCACTCATTGCTTCTCTCGGCGTTGGCGTAGGTCTTGCCGTAAACGGAACACTCAGCAACCTTGCAGGCGGATTTTTGCTGCTGGTTACGCGCCCGTTCAAAGTTGACGACTACATCGCTGCCAACGGTTACGAAGGTACCGTCGAAGATATCTTTATTTGCTACACAAAAATCCGCACCGTGGACTGCAAGGTTGTGTACCTCCCCAACGGCGCGCTCAGCACCACTCAGATTGTCAACTACACCGAAAAAGGCAAACGACGCCTGGACGTAACCTTCGGCGTAAGCTACGACGATGACTTTGAAAAGGCAAAATCGCTTATTGCCGAAGTGGTTGCGGCAAACGACAAAATTCACACCGACCCCGCGCCAAACATCCGCGTTACGGCGCAGTCGGCAAGCAGCATCGACATCACATGTATGGTCTGGTGCAACGGCGATGACTACTGGAACAACAAGTTTTATTTGCTGGAGGAAGTCAAGCGCAAGTTTGACGAAAACGGCATCACCATTCCCTACAACCAACTGGACGTACATGTAAAAAGCGACGTCGCGGCAATTGAAACAACCGCAACCTACGACAAAGCAAACGGCGCAAACTAATTGAATTTTTGAGTTTTATTTGCCCGGGAAGCCCCAAAACGTCCCGACTATAACGAAAAACGGCATTAAATGAAGTACTATGTGTGACGTAGTACTTCATTTTTTATGCGTCACAGCAATCTCCACCCCGCAACTGACCAAGTGAGCCGTCAGGACAAAACAACGCGCCGAAAGCCACTCACACGAACAAAATCCCGTGCGACAAAACCTCGCCGTTGACAATCCGGGCAAAATACACACACCGATTCACAACAAAATCGGCTTGACAGGTAAGCGACGACACAATCGCCACACCACACCGCCGCCGACAAAAAACACAAAAAACAACATCTCGCAACAAATCAAAAGTGCGCTTCGGAGTATTCCGAAACGCACTTTGTTACAGCGATAAATTACAAGTGAAGTGTCAACTATTTGATTTTTGCGCCCGTTGCGTATGCTTCGGCAAGACCTTCGTGACCTGCGATTTCGCCGCCGTCGGTAACGCCGCCCACAAACACTTTGCCTGCAAGATGAGCACGCTCAAAGCATTCTATCCAACCTTCCAATCCGCTGACGGCACGCTTGTCCGTTTCGGGGTCGGTGTCCGCTGCCGTGCTGAGCAGGTACACATCGGTAAACTTGTAGTCCGTTCCGTACAGGGGATTGAGTCTGTCAAGCAGAGTCTTGAGTTGACCGCTCATTTCGTAGTAGTAAATCGGGGTTGCAAATGCCACCACGTCGGCTTGCTTAATGAGCTCGGCAATGGCGCGAGCGTCGTCATCCAACACGCACTTGCCGGTATTCTGACAGGACAGGCAGCCTACACAAAAGTTGATTTTCTTTCCGCGAAGGGACACCACCGTCACTTCGTTGCCTGCTGCTTTTGCACCCTCGACAAACTTACTCAGCAGCACTTCCGAGTTGCTGTTTGCGTGCAAACTTGAACTGATTGCTACGATTTTCTTTGACATGTTTTTCCTCTCGATAGTATTTATTTTGCTTTTCAATTGTATGGCTTAAAGTCAACTTCAAGTCAAGCGTTTGAAACAAAAAGTCGGCATAAAACCCTTTTTTCTGATACTTAATTTTGCAAGCATTTAGCGCTGAAGTTAACTCACTTGTGCACAAGACGATTACAGACTGTTAACCTGCTTCTTTCGGGGTGGCGAGGTGTTGCCAATAAAGGGACATCGTCCGCGAGCGCACGCCCTACTCCTACTTATTCTTTCGGCACGGCGTTACCGGAAATTTGCGCTGTCGCGCCAGTCAAATCTACGGGTACGCAATACATCGATTGCGTTGATAATTCCGCTGCGGTAGCGTTACTTCATGCGGATTTTGTCTGTTTCCGTGACAAGCTGTGCGCCAGACTTGCTTGTAATACCGTTAAAACTAAATAAAGACAGGCGCACTTACGCAAAGTACGCCTGTAAATTCCTGTTAACTGTTGACCTTTACTCTACGCTCAGTACGTAGTAATACAAGGGTTGACCGCCGTAGTGAAGGATAAACTCCACGTCGGGGTGCGTTTCGGCAAGTTTTTCGACATATGCTTCGGCATCTTCTTCCTTGACGTCGATACCGTAGTACAGCGTAACAACTTCCTTGTCTTCGGTAAGCATGCTGTCGATAAGGTTGGTCGTAACGGCTTCCACGTCGGAGCCTGTCGTGACCAGTTGACCTTTGTCAATACCGATGATATCGCCCTTTTTGATGGACAATTTGCCGATTTGCGTATCGCGCACGGCGTAGGTAACCTGTCCTGCGTCGATGTTTACGAAACTTGCGTTCATTTCCTTAAGGTTGTCGGCAAGGCTGGCTTCGGGGTTGAAACTTAGCACTGCCGCAAGACCTTGCGGAATATCCTTGGTTTGCAGTACAAAAATGTTGCGGTTTGGCACCAGCATACGCGACTGCTCTGCCGACAAAATGATGTTTTTGTTGTTGGGCAGAATAATGATGTTTTCCGCATTGATTTTTTTGCAAGCCTGCGCAATGTCGTCTGCGGACGGGTTCATTGTCTGACCGCCTTCGATAACCTGGTCAACAAGCAAATCCTTGAAGATTGCCTGGAAACCTTCGCCTGCGCACACTGCAAGAATGCCTATGGGCTTGCGTTCCGCCTCGTACTTGGCGCGAAGTTGACGGTTTTGCTCCATCATGTTTTCAATCTTAACCTTGTCCAGTTCGCCCAGTTGCAAAGCCTTGCTCAGGGCCTTGCCCGGGTTGTTGGTGTGTACATGCACCTTGACAAGATTGAGGTCGCCGATACAAATTACGCTGTTGCCTATGTCGTTGAGGTATTCGCGCAGTTTGTCTATGTCGGTAAGGGTTGTCTTGGGTTTGATGTTGATAATAAAAAATTCCGTGCAGTACCCAAAGTCCAGCTCGCCCAGGGATTCGTAATCCACAACAAGGTCGTTGTCGTCGGGGAAAATGCTGTCACTGCCGGCAGGTTTGGCTTCGGCAAGAGTGTATTCCTCTGCGCCGGACACTTCCTGGTCCAGGTAGCCCATAATAAGCCCCTTGAACATGGTAATCAAGCCGAATCCGCCGCTGTCCACTACGCCTGCACGCTTCAGCACTTCCAGCATGTCGGGGGTTTTGGCAAGGATTTCTTCGCCCTTGGCAAGGGTCGCGTTCATCAACTTTTCAATACTGTTGGTGCGCTTAGCCTGGTCTACGGCCTCTTCCGCCATGTAGCGGATGACTGTCAGGATTGTGCCTTCCTTTGGTTTGCTTACCGCGCGATAGGCAAGTTCCGCACCTTCGCGAAGTCCTTTGGCAAATTGTTTGGCGTCACATTCCTCTTTGGTGGCGATTACATTGCTGAAACCTTTAAGAATCTGTGACAAAATTACGCCGCTGTTGCCGCGTGCGCCGCGAAGTGCGCCTTTGGCAAGTTTATCGGCGAAGTCAGCCATACTTGTGGTATCTACCGAACTGCTTTCCTTAACTGCCGACATCATTGTCAGCGACATGTTTGTACCTGTGTCGCCGTCGGGTACGGGGAATACGTTAAGTGCGTCCACCTGAGCTTTGTTTACTTCCAACATTTTTCCGCCGGCGATAAACATACGTTTCATCACCGACATGGTAATATGCGTTGTATTTGAACGTGCTGAAGACATGAAATACCTCTCGGTTAATAGCGAAAATTAAAGATTGACACCCACTACGTGAACGTCGATACTGTCCACAATCATACCCGTAAAGTGTTCCAAGCCGTACTTGACGGTGTTCTTCAAACTGGATGATACTGCCGATACAGGCAGCCCGTATTTAATTTTCACAAACAAATCTACGTAGATACGGTCCCCTTTTGTGGCTACGCGCACACCGCAGCTTTTGCCGTTGCGTTTGAAAAGATCACTGAACGAGTCGGAAAAACCAAAAGGCACAAGTTCGACCACGCCGTAACACTCTGCGGCAAAGTGACCCGCGAGCGATGCGATAACGTCGTCCGAAACGGCTATTGTACCATACGAATTTCTAGTGCGTAATGCCATTCGATTTTCCTCCTGCATAATGGTGCTATCATATTTTACAGCAAAAGTGAAAAAAATTCAAGTAATTTTACACGTTATATTGACCTTTAATGACTTTTTTAACTAATTTTTGCCCTTTTATGTTTTTTTTGTTGTTTTTTGCTTGCCAAACACGACAAGAAATGATATTATACTAAAGCGTGAAATTACGAAATACAAACTTTACCACTACGGAGGTGTAAATATGTCCAAGGTATGCGCTATATGCGGAAAAGGCAAGATGTCCGGCAACAAGGTGTCCCACTCCAACAGAAAGACTCCCAAAACCTACAATGCCAATTTGCAAAAAGTAAAAGTGGTTATTGACGGAAAAGAATCCACCGAATACGTTTGCACCCGTTGCATCAGAACAAGCAACAAGGAAGACTAATTAAATAAACTTCAAATGCGCCTTGACTACGTTAAGTCAGGGCGCATTTTTCTTTTTGCATTCGATTTTACACCATTTATATTATTGAAATTACATAGACAAAATTAAGATACGCTGTTGATTTGTTTATTCAACAAAATTAGTTTTCAACCACGGGTCCCGTCAAGGTGTCAACTCACAGGCGACCGAGCGACGGAAAAAGTAAGCATTTGCGCTTGCAGTTGTGGGGTTGGAGATATAGTACAAGGCGGCGGTAGGTGCCCGAAGCAATACTTGTTGGTATTGCGAGGGTGCATATCGGCGCATTGTGCAAATATACAACCCCACAACCTTGCCTTTTTCCGTCGCTCGGTCGCCAAACGCGTGCTCGCTCGCTTCACTTCGGGCTATATAGTTTAATGGTAGGTAGCCTACCCAGCCGCGCCCTCGTTCAGATGTCGCTGCGAGTAGACACCTTGACACCCGCCATATTACTAATCGGAAATTTACAACTTATTAGCGTTATTAGATTAAACAACACAAAAATACTTTCTATGACAAATTTTGCACTACTTTACACTACGACCATTTTCTGTTTTTACAAAAATAAAAAAAAGCCCTTGACCATGAGGGGTGGGTGGTCGGGGTAGCGGCGCTGTGGGGGTATCACCAAAAGTGCTGACGTTGAAAACGGCTTTATATCTGCCAACTGTAATTCGATCATTGCAACAAACAATTGCAGACGAACGGAACCCTTTCGGGGAATTGCCACGGCGCGACAAATACTGTCGCTTCTCGCAATGACATAATTTGAAATAAGCACGATATAGCCTGCTTTCTTACTACGTCCGCCGAAGTTAGTATACGTGAAGTACACAAGCCAATTAAAAACAATTCGTCGACTGTATCAGGGGTGGCGATGTGTTGTCACACAGCGACATCTGAACGAGGGCGCGGCTGGGTAGGCTGCCCACCATAGGCTATAATGCCCGAAGTGAAGCGAGCGAGCACGCGTTCGCACGTGTGACAATATATCGGCAGGACCCCTTAGATAATCTGCTTCTCTTCGGCGTCCTTTTATTAACCGGTGCACGACCCGTGCCTTCGGCGCCAGTTTCAATATACTTATTTGCACCGCCGTTTCAACATCACAACAACTGTTCCAGAATGGAATTTGCCACATACGCCTTGTCTGCGGGAATGCGAATGTGCCCGCCCACGTTTTCAAGAAAACCATCGGCAAACAGTTTCGTCGCCGCCGGGAAAAACTCGCTGAAAGGCTTGCCGTAACGCCGCTTGAACAACGCTTCGTCAACGCCTTCGTCAAGCCGCAGGGCAAGCATAGCGTACTCGCGTGCCTGCTCGGTAAGGCTTTCGTTTTCCTGTTCGACGCGTATGTTGTCCGCCGCAATGTAATCGGCAATCGACCGCGCGTTTGTGTAGCGCACGTTGCCGACAAAGCCGCTTGCCGACGCCCCGAAGCCGTAGTAATGCCCTTCGCGCCAGTAATTGAGATTGTGCCTGCATTGCTTGCCGTCGCGTGCAAAATTGCTTGTTTCGTATCGAGCGAAGCCTGCCGCGGCAAAGGTCGCAACCCCCTCGTCGTACAGGTCGGCAAGGTAATCCTCGTCCGTCGGACACTCGTCGCGGATTTGCCACATCGGTGTATCGGGATAAATCTCCAACGCATACATCGACAGGTGCGTAAGCGGCAACGACGTAACGGTTGTAAGGGTGCGCGTAAAGTCGGCGTGCGTCTCGGGCAAACCTATTATCACGTCGGCGTTAACGTTGGTTATGCCTGCGGCGGTCGCGTTGTCCATTGCACGCAAAAAGTCGGCATAAGTATGCTTGCGCCCGATTTTTGCCAAAGTGCCGTCGTTTACCGATTGCAAACCAAACGATACGCGGTTTACGCCCAGCTCGGCAAACAGACGTATTTTGTCTGCCGACGCGCTTTCGGGGTTTGCCTCGCAGGTGATTTCACAATCGTCGGCAAGGCGAAAACGTTTTCGCACCGCGTCAAACACTTGCACGAGATACCTGCCGTCAACGCTTGTAGGCGTTCCGCCACCGACAAACAACGTTTTAATGTCCGTTACGGGTGCGTAAGCAGTGGCAATTTCACTGCAAAGTTTGTCGAAGTACGCCTGCTGCAACCCGAAATCCACGTTTGACGAAAAGGCGCAGTACTTGCACCGCGCCCGACAAAAAGGAATATGAATGTATATCGAATAAGGTTGTACCATAGGCATATTGAAACCGAATTTGAAATAAAAACTTATTGAAATAAGTTCAGGCGTTACTTGTCCACTTAATCATAGCCGCTATGATTAACGCGCCCTTGCAACAAATAATTGCAGACGAGCGGAACCCTTTCGGGGGATTGCCACGGCACCCGAGCGTGCACGATTAAAAAGTCACATCACTTTCAAAACGGACTTTCCTGCAGGTGCCTCGCAATGACATTTTACCACAACAACCGACAAAACGCCCTTGACCATGAGGGGTGGGCGGTCGGGGTAGCGGCGCTGTGGGGGTATCACCAAAAGTGCTGACGTTGAAAACGGCTTTATATCAGCCCCCTCATCCGTCACTACGTGACACCTTCTCCCCGAGGGCGAAGGCTTTGATGGCTGCGTAAACAGACTTATTCTGCATATCGTATTACTACGTCCGCCGAAGTTAACTTACTTGAAGTACGTATGTCAATTATAAACGGTTAACTTGCTACATCAGGGGTGGCGATGTGTTGTCACACAGCGACATCTGAACGAGGGCGCGGCTGGGCAGGCTACCTACCACAAACAACAATGCCCGAAGTGAAGCGAGCGAGCACGCGATCGCACGCGTGACAATACATCGTCAGGACCCCACTACACTCACCAACGCACTTCGGCGCCATTTTAATAGTGTTGCATCTTAACCGATTACCATTTTCATACGGCGCCAACTTCAAGCCTTTTCATCGGCAACGCGCCTGATTCTACTTGCTCTTGCGTCTGGTCAATCCGCCTTTGGGCAACACGACATTTACACCCTTGCCGTAGCGCGAAATAAACTTCTTCTGCGCTGCAAAGCCGAAACGTCCCAATTGCCGCCCTGTGGCATAGTACTCGCCGTGCTGATAGTTGACAAGTCTTGCCGCGGCATAGTCGATTTTGCCGTCTACGATAATGCCTTCGTCTGCATGCACCGCCACGATGTCTGCAAGAAACATGTCGTGACTGCCCAGCGGCAACACGTCAAAAACCTTGCATTCCAGGTTTATTGGGCTTTCGGCAATCATCGGCGCGGCAACAACGTCGCCACGCTCCTTGGTAAAGCCCATTTCGGCAAACTTGTCAATGTCTCTGCCGCTACGAATACCGCAGTAATCACAGGCGGCAAGCAACTTTTCGCTTGTAAGGTTTACAACAAACTCGCCGCAACGCTTGAGTATGTCGTAACTGAATCTGTCGTGCCGTACGGACACGTAAAGTCTCGGCGGCTGACTGCACACTATTCCTGTCCAGGCGACTGTAATTACGTTGGCGTTGTCGCTGTCGCCCACGCTCACCATAACGGCAGGCAAAGGCGCAAGCAACGTTGCGCCGGGTAAAGTCTTTTTACTCAAAACCTATCCTCCTTGTGGACATAAGATTCAAGCACTCTTTCTGTCACCTTGTACAAGCCCTTTCCGTTGGTAGTTTCAATTACTATGTCACGAATAGTATTTGACGAATCCTCGATTGTGATAACACTCATAGTTACCTTGTCGGTAAATTCCACGTTGAGAACATTGCAATACACGGCAATCGCCCTGCGCACAAGTTGGTAGGACGTGTATTCCACCGTCACTTCCGCCTTGACGCACTTGGCAAAATACCAATGCGGAATATCCCTGAACGCGTCGGTCATTGTGCCCGTGTATGCACGCACCAGTCCGCCTGCGCCCAGTTTGATACCGCCGAAATACCTTGTCACCACCACGCAGACGTGGCTCATGTGCATGGCTTGCAGACGGTTGTACATCGGCAGTCCGGCAGTGCCGCCCGGCTCGCCGTCGTCACTGAACTTCACGTTGTCGTCCAACACGTAGGCGTAGCAATTGTGCGTTGCGTCGTAGTACTTTTTGCGCATTTCGGCAATAAACTTGTCCGCTTCGGCAACGGTGTCCACGTGTCTGATGTTGGCAATGAAGCGAGATTTTTCGATAACGCTTTCGTAGGTGTAGGTTTCCCCCGTGGGGATACCCTGGTAATCTTTAAGCATTTCAGTCCTTGATTACGACGCGCAGGTGAACCTTTTTGCCCTTGTGCAGTACAAATTCGCCCTTTGCCGCAACATCGGCAGACAAAGTGTACGCAAGGTCGGTAATTTTGTCGTCGTTTACCGACACACCGCCGCCCTCGACAAGTCTGCGCGCTTCGCCGTTGCTCTTGGCTTGTCCGCACTTAACAAGAATGTCGATGATGTTGCCCGGCGCGGTAATTTCCACCACGGGCATGTTGCTTACGTCCGCGCTGAAACTTGCGCGAACCTGTTTCAACACTTCGTCGGCAATTTCTTCGCCGTGGACAATCTTGGTTACTTCGTATGCAAGGCGTTCCTTGGCGGCGTTCATGCGTTCGTCGCGATGTGCCGTCAGTTCGGCAATTTCTTCAAGGGGCATAAAGGTAAGCAACTTCATGCAGACGTCAACGCGGTCATCCTCGACGTTGCGCCAGTACTGGAAGAAGTCGTACGGGCTGGTCTTGTTTGCGTCAAGCCACACCGCGCCCTTTTGCGTCTTGCCCATCTTTTTGCCTTCGCTTGTGGTCAGCAGGCTGAACGTAGCGGCATAAGCCTTTTTGCCTTCCTTACGACGAACAAGGTCGACGCCTGCAAGCATGTTGCTCCACTGGTCGTCGCCGCCGAGTTCCAGCACGCAGTTGTACTCGCGGTTGAGGTGCAAAAAGTCGTAAGCCTGCATAAGCATGTAGTTGAACTCAAGGAAAGTAAGTCCCTTTTCGAGGCGTTGTTTGTAGCACTCTGCCGTCAGCATTTTGTTGACGGAAAAGTTTGCGCCGATGTCACGCAGAAAGTCAACGTAATTGAGGTTGAGCAGCCAGTCGGCGTTGTCCACGAAAATTGCCTTGCCGTCGGATACGTCGATGAAGCGAGCCATTTGCTTTTTGAAGCATTCTACGTTGTGTTTGACCGTTTCGCGAGTCATCATCGTGCGCATGTCGGTACGTCCGCTGGGGTCGCCGATCATGCCCGTGCCACCACCGACAAGCACAAGAGGACGGTGCCCTGCGCGCTGCATGTGCGCCATTGCCATAAGCGTGACGAAGTGCCCTACGTGCAGACTGTCCGCCGTGGGGTCGTAACCCGTGTAAAACGTAACCGATTCGTTGCCGAGCAGTTCGTACAGTTCGTCCTCGTAGACGGTTTGTTTGATGTAGCCGCGTGCTTTCAGCACGTCAAAAACGTTTTGCATAGTAGTATTTCTCCTTTCTTCCGTTGCCGGCTTGCACCGCTTTTACTCGGCGGACAAGCCTTGTTTTTATTTATTCAAGCTGTTAAGTAATTTTTATTTGTCTTTTTTCTGTCTGCAACCTGTGTCTTGCCCGTTGCCGCTCGGCTCAAAAAACACTTCGTTTTTCACCTCGTCGGGCAAATACTGCTGCTCCACCCATCCGCCATAATTGTGCGGATACTTGTAGGGCGTTTCGTCGATTGCCTCTGTTCCTCGGCTGTAATTTTTGTCCATGAGATAACTCGGCACACGCGCTGTCGGGTGCTCCACTGCACATGCGGTTGCCGCGTCAAGCGTGCTTACCACGCTGTTGCTCTTCGGGCAGTTGCAGATGTACAATATCGCCTCTGTAAGGGGTATGCGCCCCTCGGGCAAGCCGATATTCTGAAATGCCGTCAACGCGCTTGTGGCTACGCACAGTGCCATCGGGTCGGCAAGCCCTACGTCCTCCGAGGCGTGTATTACAATGCGCCTTGCAAGAAGCAACGGGTCGGTGCCGGCTTCAAGCAGCCGCTCGAACCAGAACATTGCCGCGTCGGGGTCACTGCCGCGCATGCTTTTGATAAACGCGCTTATCATGTCGTAGTACATACCCGTATCTACAGACAACGCTTTTTTTTGCATGCTTTGGCTGGCAATCAGCCGCGTGATGTGCACTGCGCCGTCGGCGTCCATATCCGTCGTGATTACGGCAAGTTCCAGCGCGTTGTATGCGTTGCGAAGGTCGCCTGCCGCCGTTTCCGCGATGTAATCCATGGCGTCGTCGTCGACAACTATTTTCATGCGGGCAAAAACTTTGTCGCGGGCAAGAGCGTCATTCAGACCTTTTTTGATGTCGGCGGTCGTCAGCGGCAAAAACTCGAACACGCGACAACGGGACACGATGGCTCGGGTCATGCTGACGTAAGGATTTTCCGTCGTGCTGCCGATAAAGGTAATGTAGCCCTTTTCGATGGCGGGCAGCATACAGTCGCTTTGCGCCTTGCTCCAACGGTGACATTCGTCAAGTAGCAGATAGGTTTTTTGTCCGTAGGCGTTGAAACGCCTTGTGGCGTCGTCAATTACCTTTTTGGCGTCGGCAACACCGCTGCTGACTGCGTTCAACTTTTCAAAATGGCTGCCCGTAGTGTTGGCAATGATGTTGGCAAGGCTTGTTTTGCCTGTGCCCGGCGCACCCCAGAAAATGCAACTGCCCAGTTTGTCGGCGCGGATTGCACGACAAAGCAGGCTGCCGTCGTAGATTATGTGGCTTTGCCCGATAAATTGACTAAGCACGACGGGGCGCATGCGTTCCGCCAAGGGGACGTTTGTTTCCTTGTCCTGCTGAAATATTGAGTTTTGTTCGTATTGTGCCATACTAAAATTGTACCAAACTTTGCGGCAATTTGCAATGGTTTGCCGTATTAAATAAAATATTATTTACAATATTGCAAGCAAATAATGCAGGTAATCTTTTGTCTTGCGTGTACGGATTGCCGCAATAAAACATTTACAAACAAGCGGCACCGTTACCGCAGTACGTTTCGTCTGCCATTAGTTGCAACATACATAAAGTATTACTTAAAATCCGCGCACATCGTTTTTGCAAAAGCAGTCTTACAAAACGAGTTACCACACGAAAAAGTCTAACGTCAAAGCGCGCGGCATAAATTAAGACGTGATAAAAAAATCGCTGAAAAACGCCCTGTTGTATGCTTCCGCCACCGTTGGCGTAGGCATGCTTAGCGGCAAAGAAAATCAACTGTTTGTTGGCGGCACGGCAAACGTAATGTTGTTTGCCGTTGTGTTTGCCTGCGCAAATTTCCTGTTCGGCGAGTGGGCGCGGCAAACAAACTGCCGCGACGGCGAAAGTTTGTGCACGGCAACTTTCGGCAAAGGCGCACCGCTTGCTCTGTTTCTGTTGCTTGCGGCGGACACGCTTACGGCAACGGCAATTCTGAGCGGCACGGAAAGCGCATTGCAAAAACTGACGACAAACTTTCCTTTGCCGATGTTCGGCGTTGTTATCTGCCTTGTTGCGACGGCACTAAGCAAAGGTCGTGGCAGGGCGGTAAGCATTGCGGCAAGGGTCAGCCTTGCTCTTGCGGCGATTCTGCTGGCGGCAACTTTCGGCGGTGATTACGCAGCCGCACCGCAACCGCCGATAAAGACAATGGTTTACGCTATGTTTTGCGCTACAATGCTGCTGGGGCTGCAATGCAAAAATCACGGCGGCACGGCAGGAGAAAACGCACTTACCGCCGCACTTACGACTTTGTTGCTTACGTCGATAGTTTTGCCCATTGCACTGCACGGCGGAATTACACCGAGCGGCAAAGCATACATTGCCGTTCCTGCTGCGGCGTGTTTCGTGCTGTCGGCAAGCACGGGCGTTTACGCAACGGCAAAAAATTCCATTGAATTCACATCTACGCTTGTCGGCGACAAAAGTCTTGCCGTCTACGTCTATTTTGCCTTTTGCCTTGCTCTGTCAATGGTCGGCGCAGACATCGCAATCAACTTCGGATACACGTGTGCTGCCGTTGTCGGCACAACGCTCGTATCGGTCAGTTTCGCGCTGAAGCTATTAAAAAAAGCCAAAATAAAGAAAAATACAGAATACTATGTGTGAAATAGTATTTTGTATTTTGTCATTTTTTGATATAATCGGGCGATTTTAACGCAACTTGCGACAATTTTTCCGCAAAAACCACTGCTTTTATGGTCTGAAAAAGACAAATCCACCGATTGTTTACCCGTCAATCGTCCAGATATTCGGCAAAAACCTGTTTATCTTCGGCGCGGAAACTGGTCGCCTCGGGGGTTTTCGGAAACTTTTTGTCCGTCTTGCACAGCAGGTAGTACGCCACTTGCAACTGATTTATTTTGTCGGGCCACTTGCCGCCAACACGAGTGTACAACTCGTCGTATTTTTGTTTGAGGTCGGCGGCGTTTACCGGCATAAGCGCGGCTGCGCTGCACAACGCCATTGCAAACAATTGGTCGTCGCCTGCAACAGACAGGTCCAGCCAGAAACACTTTTTGCCGCAGACAAACACGGTGTCGCGACAGCCGCAGTGCACCATTCGTTGCAACAACGATTCGTTCATGTACACGTGATTGTCCACGTCGGCAAGACGCTCTTTGCAAAAAGCAATCATCTCGTCCTTTTCCACCGACCCGACGGCAAGGCTGTACCGTAGCAGGTTGGTAAGTTCGATATATTCAGGCTCGTTGCCTTCCGTTGCAAGTGCTTTGGTGTGCCCGATAAGCCCTGCGATGCCGACAAGTTTCTCCCTGTCGAAGTGCGGCAATTCCTTGTCCACGTTGCCGAAACAAACAAACTCTTCGTAAATGATAAGCGGCTTAGGCAGCCAGAACGGGCGACAATCGAAGCCTGCAATGTCAAACTTCGCGCTGTAATCCGGGTCGAAATCTTCGTTGAGAAACTGCAAAAAGCACTGCGCAAAACTGTCCTCGGGGTAGCCTGCGATTATCCGCAGTACGGCATTTCGCGCCGCTTCCTTGTCGTGACCGTTGTACAGTGCACATGCGCACACACGCAGATAGTCGATTGCGCCGTAGCATGTGTCTGCAACGGGAAACAGTTCCTTGGCAAACTTGTAGGCGTATTCGTCGTTTTGCGCGACGTTTTCCGCAAACATAATCATGTCGCAAAGGTCCAGCGGACTGAATTCGGCAATAACGGGCATTGCCAATTCCATAAGACGGGTAATCACCTTTTTACACTTCAGGTTTTTGTCGTCAAACATCACCGACAACGCAACGCGAAGCGCACGCGACGAAACGTTGTCGAATTTGCACAACTTTTCAATAAAGCCCACCGCTTTGGTGCGCTTGTTGAGGTAGTACGCCGTCACAACCTGCGCTTCCACCGTTTCGATGTCGTCGGCGTCTTTAAGCGTAAGCAACCGCTTGGCGTACAGTTGAAACTTTTCGTCGTCACCCTCCAGGAAAGATTTTTCCATCGTCAGGCGCAAATGGTCACGATATACCTTACTCTTGATGTCGTAAAAGTTGTCCTCGGCATACGCAGGCGCGCCCCACAATGTCGAATCGTTGAAAAAGTCGAGTTCCAGTCCCAAGCCGTCGTTGTCGTCGGGGACAAATTCGTAATGCGCAAGTTTGCTACGGTCGGCGGAAATTTTGTCGTCGTCGCGTGCGTAGTTGCGTTTGCCAATTAGCTTCGCCACGGTATCCTTGACGATATGTTCCGTCGGTTCGCCAAGCGACATCACGTCGGCAAACACGTTGTGGGTAAAGTAGCACTTGGCAAGCAATCGCCGCAACACCCGTACTGCCGCAATAGGCTCGCCCATTGCCGACAGACATCCGATACGGTTCAGTTGCGCTTCGTAGTCGTCGGGATAGGACGTAAAAATCGCCAGCGCGTCGAAGTAGCGAGAATGTTCCGCAAGGTTCAGCGCGGTATTAAATTTTCGTTTGGCAATGTCGATTATCATTTGTTAAACAGTTTGTCAACGTCCTCTTGAGTGTAGACGTATTTTTTGTTGCAGAAATGGCAGCAAACTTCGATTTGTCCTACTTCGTCGATTATGCTTTGCGCTTCGTCCTTACCAAGCGACTTCACTACGCGGTTGATTTTCCTCTTGCTACAACCACACTTGTAGCGCACTTCGCTGTCCTCGGTAAATTGCGGATCAAATTGTCCGAAAAAGCGCGTAATTACCTCGCGTGCGGTGCTGTGGTCGAACTGGTAACTCATTTCGTCCATGGCGTACATCACCGTTTCCACCTTGGACAGCAATTCCTCGCTGCAATTGGGCATAACCTGCACAAATACGCCGCCTGCCGACGTGCACATTTTTTTGCTTACACCGACGCCCAGCGTTACGCCGCAAGGTTGCTGCTCGCTTGTTGCAAAGTAGTAGGCAAAGTCCTGCGCAATCTCGCCGCTGACAAGTTTGCTCGAGCCGACATAGGGCTGCTTCATGCCAAGGTCCTTTATTACCGTCAGACTGCCGTCGTTGCCGACCGCTTCGCCTACGGCAAGGTGTCCGTTTGCGTTAAGCGAGGTTTCCACTACGGGGTTGTCCACCATGCCTTTTACGTTTCCTTTGCCGTCGGCGCACACGGTGATTTGCCCCAGAGGTCCGCCGCCGTTAATTTTGATCGTAAGGTAGTCGGACTCGTTTTTCAGTTCTTTGCCCATCATTGCCGCCATTGTAAGCGTGCGACCAAGTGCCGCAGCCGCCACCGGCGAAAGGCCGTGAAGTTTAATGGCTTTGTTTACGATATCTTTTGTTTCAACCGCAGTCACGACAATCTGGTTGTCGATTATTGCTTTTGTAAGTATTGACATGATTTTCTCCCGAAGCAAGCCGAGGCTTGGCTTCTTCAATATCAAAGGTCAGTTTGTTAATAAGGGACGATTCCGCGATACAGGTCACATGCAACGTCCTTTTTGTCACCTGAAAGGGCAGGGACACCTCGTTCAGTCGGTTTTTAACACGGCTTCGCTTTGCCCGGTATGACTATTTACGTTGAAACCTTTGCACTGAAACATTTATGTTGTCAATGTTGCCAATTGTTTCAGACGTGCCTCGCCATCCGAACCTCCCCATAAACAAATTGCCACAAACGCAAATTTGTGGCAAAAAGTAAATCGAAGTCAGTCCTGAATTTCGATGTTGTATTTTTTTCCTTCGCGGATGCCTACGGCTTTTGCAAGGGTGCGGATAGACATGGCAATTTTGCCCTGCTTACCGATTACCTTGCCGATGTCGCCTTCTGCAACACGGATGGAAATTGTTTCCACGCCTGCCTCGTCAACGGACGAAGTAATGTCGATTGCAGACTTGTCATCGACAAGTTGTTCGACGATATATTTTGTCAGTTCAACCATAGCGACTCCGTACGATTACGCGTTTTTGCCGGCTTTCGGTGCGATTACTTCCTTGCGAACAAGCAAAGTTTTGACGGTTTCGGTGGGTTGTACGCCGTTTTCGATCCATTTCTTTGCCTTTTCCGTGTCAAGGTTAAGTTCTTCCGTCAAGGGATTGTAGGTACCAAGCAGGTCAACGTATTGTCCGTCGCGAGCCACGTGGCTGTCTACGACAACTATACGATAGAACGGGTTTTTCTTGTCACCGAGTCTGGTCAATCTCATTTTTACTGCCATTTTAGTTTCCTCCAAAAATATGTTTTTTGATTTGTATCTTAAAAGAATGTTTCTTCTTTCAGACTGATTAGGTTTGCGGCAAAGCTGCTGCCGCATTGTTTTGCACAGGTGTTTGTTCGCTTAAAAAGGCAACTTTTTGCTTTTGCTCATGCGTTTCATCATGTCACGCGTCTGCTCGAATTGCTTGATAAGGCGGTTTACGTCCTGCACTTCCGTTCCGCTGCCGGCGGCTATACGCTTGCGGCGCGAGTAGTTGAGAATTTTCGGGTTCTGTCGTTCTTCCTGCGTCATGGACTGAATGATTGCCTTTTGCTTTTTCAACTGCACCTCGTCAACCTTTTTGTCACCGAGTTTCAGTTTGTTTGCACCGGGAATCATGCCCACAAGGTCATTGAGATCGCCCATTTTGCCAAGTTGGTCGAACTGCGCCATGTAGTCGTTAAGGTCGAAACTGGCTTCACGCAGTTTGCGTGCCATTTCCGTTGCCTGCTCTTCGTCAATTGCCAGTTGCGCGCGCTCAATGAGGGTAAGTACGTCGCCCATACCGAGAATACGGCTTGCCATGCGGTCGGGGTGGAACGGTTCGAGGTCCTCGGGCTTTTCGCCCGTGCCTACAAACTTGATAGGTTTGCCCGTAACCGCCTTGATGCTGAGCGTTGCACCGCCGCGCGTGTCGCCGTCCAGTTTGGTCATAATCACGCCCGTGATGTCCAACGCCTCGTCAAAGGTTTTGGCAACGGTTACTGCGTCCTGACCTGTCATACTGTCCACGACAAGCAACGTTTCGTACACGTCAACGGCGCATTTGATGGCTTTAAGTTCGTTCATCAACTCTTCGTTGATGTGCAGGCGGCCTGCCGTATCGATGATTACGGTGTCGTAACCGTTTTTGTTGGCAAATTCAACGCCTTTTTCGGCAATTTTGGTCGGGTTGCCTTGCCCCATTTCAAAGAAGCCTGCTTTTACCTTGCCCGCAACGATTTCCAACTGCTTGATTGCGGCAGGACGGTAAATGTCGTCGGCTACAAGCAGTACCTTTTTGCCCTGCTTTTGCAGGTAGTACGCCAGTTTGCCGCACATCGTTGTTTTACCCGCACCCTGCAAACCACACATCATAATGACGGTAGGCAGTTTGGGTGAAACGCCCAGTTTGCTTGTGGTCGAGCCAAGCAAAGCAATCAGTTCTTCGTTGACGATTTTGATTACCTGTTGCCCCGGGGTAAGGCTTTTCAGAATTTCCTCACCGACGGCGCGTTCCGTCACTTTGCCGATGAAGTCCTTTGCAACGGCGTAGTTGACGTCGGCTTCAAGCAAAGCCACGCGCACTTCGCGCATTGCCTGTTTGATTTCCAGTTCGGTAAGCGCACCTTTGTTGCGCAACTTGCCGAACACGTGATTTATTCTGTCCGTAAGATTTCCGAATGCTCCCACGTTGTCACTCCTTAACTACAAAATTGTTTACGGTTGTCACTACCGCTTGCATGTCGTTTTCGGCAAGAGCCTTGGCACATGCCGCCGTGAATTTACTGAGATGCAACGCTTCTTCGAATCGAGTAAGCGTTTTTTCGCCCTTGACGATTGCGTCGCGCACGCCCTGCCGGGAAATACCCAGTTCGTCGGCAATTTCCGACAGCGAACAGTCGCAGTCGCAGTACAAATTCAGCGCGGCGCGCTGCTTGTCTGTAAGCAATGCGGAGTAGGTGCCGAGCAATTGAGAAATTTCCAGTTTGGACAAAGCCATAATCAACTCCGTAAACAAACGCCTGTAAAGCACTTTCGCTTTACAGGACTATTGTACACTTGTTTGCCCTTTGTGTCAAGCACATTTCATACAAAAATTGTCGATTGTCCGACCTTTTTCTAAAAGCACGTTCAGAAGTTTCTTATCCTGCGTAATTTTTGGGTGCGCTGCGCTTATTTTGTATCATTAAACATAAAAGATATCAATTTAGCCATTTACACGCAGCGAACATTCATTTATACTTACTATGTAAGTAATGCCCAAACTCTGCCCTGCAGAGAAAACTATAAGAATGCTTATAAAAGGAAGAATTACTATGAAAAGATTTGAAAATAAAGTGGTTGTAGTAACAGGCGCAGGCGGCGGCATAGGATCGGACACGGCGATTTCATTCGCAGCTGAGGGCGCAAAGGTAGCGGTAGTCGATTTCAACGGCGAAACCGCCGGTGAAACGGTAAAGAAAATAACCGAAAACGGCGGCGAAGCAAAGGCTTACGTTTGCGATGTGACCGATTTCAAGGCGGTAGAGAAGTGCGTAAACGATATAGTCGCCGACTTTGGCGGCGTGGACGTGTTGGCAAACATTGCCGGCGGAAGCGCGAGAAAAGACCGCGCACTTTCCTACGAGCAGTCGCCCGAGGTTTTCGACAGAATTATCAAGGTAAATCTTTACGGCAGTTACTATTTCGCTCGCCAGTGCGCAAGATTTATGATAGAAAAAGGCAATGGCGGCAAGATAGTCAACACTACTTCTGTCGTGGGACTTAACGGACACGTCATGCACACCGAATACGGCGCGGCAAAGGGCGGAGTGCTGAGTATGACAAAATCCATGGCGAAAGAACTCGGCAAGTTCGGCGTAAACGTAAATGCGGTTTGCCCGGGCATGATTCCCACAGCAAACGCTACCGGCGGCGATCTTTCATACACCAACTATTTGCGCATGACTCCGTCACCGCACGACATCACGGCGGCGGTAATGTTCCTCGCTTCGGACGACGCGCGTTTTATCACGGGGCACAATCTTGTAGTGGACGGCGGCAGATGCCTCGCCACTCGCGGTACGGAACCCAAAGACTGATTTGACAGGTAGCCAATCGTTAAACCAAACCGTTGCGGCTTGCCTTTATCGTCATAATGTAAACAATTAAAAATTTCACATTGGCTCGGCTTAAATCTTTAAGTCGGGCTTTTTTACTCGTGTCAGAATGAGGTTATGTGCCCGTGTTGCGGAAGAAAAACCAAACGTACAGGTAAACGGTTGAACATGTACCAGGCGTACTCGGAAGTCGTTTAACGCAGCACAAATCGACTTTGACGGCGTAAAAATTGTTCTACGGTGGGGGGGGGATACGTAGGTATTGACATTTTTCAAATCGATTGATATAATATTGCAGGACAATACTTTCAAGAGTTTTGCAGTCGAGTTAAATGACAACGCAAAAAAGCTTATACGGTCGGCACGATACGTACGCAAAACAAACTCCCGGAGGGGTGGAACATGACAAAACGTACAATATTCCTGCTGTTACTTATACTGCTTGCGTTTACATGCGCAACTGTAACGGCATGCGACATTTTCAGCACAAACGAGTGCGGCACAAACAACCATATCTACAACGACATAGAAATCGTACTTGCGCCGACATGTACAGAGCCCGGCGAAGGCGCGCGCACTTGCACCGTTTGCGGTCACAAAAAAAGCGGTATTCCTCTACGTGCCAAGGGACACGACTTCGGCAACTTTCAAACCCTGATAGAGCCGACATGCACTACCGAAGGACTGAAAGAACAGATATGTTCGGTTTGCAGTACAAAAAATCAACATACGCTTGCAAAAATCGATCATCGACTCGGTTCCCCCGAAACCATCGAGAAGCCCACCTGCACCAACGAAGGCAAAGCAATAAAGCGTTGCGCATACTGCGACTACACCGAAACGATCACCTTGCCGAAAAATGCGCATAACTACGTCGAAACGGCGCGCATCGAACCGACCTGTACGGAACAAGGCAACAAACAAACCACATGTGACGGCTGCGGTGACGTGCAAAACACCGCATTAGACAAGTTGGGACACACATTCGGCGACAAACCGCAATATGTGTACGATTACCTTGACAGTACAGACCCCGACCTGTGCTTCAAAAAGTACAGAAAATGCCGTCGTTGTAGTCAGGACGTCTATTACATGGCGCAAAGCCACACTCTTACAAATGACAATGACCGATCGGTTGCGGCAACCTGCACCAAAACCGGCATTGCCGCCAAAAAATGCCTACGATGTAATTACCTACCCGAAACGCAAATTACGCCCATCGACCCGACAAGGCATGTCAAAGTTGTGGAAAAAAACGATCCTGTAAACGAAGCCACCTGCATGGAGCGACACTTCGGAGAGTGTCAGGATTGTTTGACTGTCGTGTGGGAGATGGGTCAAACCTCACACGACTACGACTACTCCACGTTCGAGTGCAAACGCAATACTTGTTCCGCCGTTCATGAAGCAAGCATTGCGTGGTTCAATTACTCCAATTTCAATTACGGTTTTGCAATAAAGAGTGTAAAAGAAAAATCCATACCCGAACTATTGAAATATCTGCAAAAAACGGAAGGACGAATACGATTGCCCGAACGAGGTACATACAATGTCACAGGCACAGAACAAAAGGTAAGCATCGATGTCATGGCAAGCAACCTGTTTTCCAAACTTGACAAACAAACAGCCGCACTAATCAAATACGTGTACGTGCCGAAAGGCTACAAGCGCATTGACGAAAACGCATTTGCCAACCTGCCGTCCCTTGTCGAAATTTACCTGCCTTCCACCATTACCACCATAGAGCCGCGCGCGCTGAAAGGCTGCGATACCGTCACTCGGCTTACACTGCCCCACAAGTACCACGTTTACAGACAACTTGCCGATATATACGGCATAATCGGCTCCGTACCTAACAACAGCGCACTTACAACGCTGAACCTGCACACTGTTGAGGAACCAGACAATCTTACCATTGCGCTAAACAGTAACAATCACGTCGAATTTGCCAACCTTACGGAAGTAAACTTGCTTAAAAATCGTTCGGGAAACATTACGTACACACTGGACGGCAAAAAATTTACCCACAACAAGTCAATCTACCGCAACGGCATCAACTATGCCGACGGTATAATTACGTACAACCTGGCAGACAGATTGATTTTCGGTAAGGAATAGATGTCGCTTGTCAACTGTTAAACCGTTTTGTCCCACAAAAACACAAAAGGACGATTGCAAAATGTTGCAATCGCCCTTTTTGTTGTGTATGTTGTTATTCGTCAACCTCGGCAAAACAACTGCCACCGATAAACTCTCTTAACAGCGAGTTGCAGGGAACCCACTTGTCGTCCATATCCTTGAAGTATTTCAAAAACTTTATCAGTCTGTTTGCTGTTATGTAAAATGCACTGTCCGACGGGACTTCTTAAAGGGCAGGCAAGGCATATTTTTTTAGCACGCACAGCTCGTAGGTCAGCGCAGAATTGTACACGTAGTTGCAACCTTCTTGGAAGAGATAAATCCACTTAAACTCGCCCCTACGTACGGAATGCAACATCTCCAACGTCCGCTCGGCACTGGCTCCGCGATACTTCTTGTCACGCACGATACGACGTAACAAACGTATGTCGGTGTAGCTTATCGGATTGTGCATGTCTATATTCATCTGAAACTGCGGCGCAATGTAAATCTTGTACTTCTGGTACTTCGGTACGGAGTAACTCAACTTGTCGTTAAGTGCATGTATGCACTAAGCGAAGTGTTGTATAAAGCGTGGCTACTAAAAGAAGAGTTTTTGCTAATTAGAAACTGCAAAAACAGCAAAGAGGGAAAAGCCTTTTTGACCAAATGGTTAAACCTTGCAAGAAGTTTCAATTTGCGAGAGTTTGACGATTGCATAAGAGCGTTTACAAATTGGTTTGAGTACATATTGAACTCGCTTGATACACCGTATACGAATGGTTTTGTGGAAGGTAAAAACAACAGGATAAAAGTACTGAAACGTAACGCCTACGGAGTGCAAAACTTTGAACGATTCAGAAAAAGAATCTTACTAAGTTGTTGAGAAAAAGAGAAAAAAAACAGTCGTCCGAGGTATCTCGGACGACCGGCAAAAAGCAAATATGCAAATTATTTTACAGTGCGAGAATTTTCTTGCACCCCAACATTTGACACAGAACCAAAATTGACGAGGGCGGAGATACGTGCAGATGGCGGCAACGGTTGCTTGCCCACGACAAACAAAAAAAATAGCGACGGCTCAGATTGGTGCAGATTGACACAACCGGGACAACCGGAAAAACAGCACCACCACAAAACACTTTTTATAAATAAATTGACGAGGGCGGAGATACGCGCAAATGGCGGCAACAGTTGCTTGTCCACGAGAAACAAAAAAATAGCGACGGCTCAGATTGGTGCAGATTGACCCAACTGGGACGAGTGGGCAAGAGGAGCGTACTAAACGTACGTGACTTGCGCACGCTCGTCCACGTAGGGTCAAGATGTGCCGATATGTGCCGTCGCTATATAATGCCGTGGATGTAAGACGATGCGTCAAACAACATCAAATCGTCCAGACTTTCCCCTACGCCCACAAAATAGACGGGAATGTCCATGTCGTGCTTGATTGCCAGCACCACACCGCCCTTGGCTGTTCCGTCAAGTTTGGTAAGCACAATGCCGTCGATGTCGATTGCTTCGTTGAAAATTTCCACCTGGCTAAGCGCGTTTTGTCCCGTCGTCGCGTCAAGCACAATCAGATTGTGGCGTTCCGCCTCGGGAAACTCGCGGTCGATCACGCGGTCGATCTTTTTCAATTCTTCCATCAGATTTTTTTTGTTGTGCAGTCGGCCGGCAGTGTCCACAAGCACCACGTCGGTGCCCCGGCTTTTTGCCGAACTGATGGCGTCAAACACCACCGCCGCAGGGTCACTGCCCTCTTCGTGCTTGATTATACGCACTTTGGCGCGGTTGGCCCACACTTCCAGTTGTTCGCTTGCAGCCGCACGGAAAGTATCCGCCGCCGCAATTACCACCGACTTGCCCTGTTTTACAAAAATGTTTGCCAGTTTGCCGATAGTAGTCGTCTTTCCCACGCCGTTTACGCCGCTTACCATAATTACCGTCGGGTAAGATGTTTCAAACTTCTCATCGCCCAGAATGTCCGCCATTACTTCGCGCAGATAGTCGTAGGCGCGCTTGCTGTCCGACACGCTGTCGCGGCGCATGCGTTCGCGAAGTTCGTCTATGATGTCCACCGTCGTGTCTTCGCCGATGTCGGCTTCCAGCAAAATAAATTCCAGCTCTTCGTAAAAATCTTCGTCGAAAATCCCGCGCTTAAACAGTTCGTTCAGTTTGAAGCCGATTTTGTCACGGGTCTTTTTAAGCCCGTCGATAATTTTTTGAAAAAATCCCATAGTGTTACCTTTTTACAAATTTTGACCTGCCCGGCAGCAGATACGAAACGCGTAAGTTCCGTACCTGCCGGGGCTGCCTTTTTCAACGTCGCGTACCGACACGCGTTTACACGGTTGTGCTACTGCGCCATTGCGGTTGCTTCGGTAAGTTTTACCGAAACAATTTTACTTACGCCGCGTTCCTCCATGGTTACGCCGTACAGCACGTCGGCATTTTCCATTGTCGGCTTTTTGTGGGTGATTACGATAAATTGCGTCGAATCGCTGAACTTGCGCAGATACTTTGCAATGCGCTCGCAGTTTGCGTCGTCCAATGCGGCTTCGATTTCGTCCAGTACGCAGAAGGGCATCGGGTTGAACTTCAGAATTGCAAACAAAATAGCGCAGGAAGTCATCGTGCGCTCGCCGCCCGACAGCAGCGAAATGTTTTGCAGTTTCTTTTCAGGCGGTTGCGCTTCGATTTCCACACCCTGGCTGAGAAGAGGTTTGTTGGGGTCGTTTTCGACATACAAACGCGCACTTCCGCCATTAAACAACTCACGGAAAATGGTCTTGAAGTTGTCGTTGATTTGTTCCATACCCTTGCGGAAACGGGTTTCGATGTCATCTTCAAGCCCTTTCAGCACGGTGTTGAGGTCGTCCTCAGCGCGGTGAAGGTCGTCGATTTGCGTCATGTAGTCGTCGTAACGTTCCTGCGCTTCCTTCAGTTCCTCTATTGCGCCGACGTTTACAGGTCCCAGTTGCTGCATACTCTGCTTCAACTCGCTGATACGTGCGCGCGCCGCTTCCTTGTCGAAGTTTTCCTGCTTGTACTGCATTGCCGCGCTGTACGTAATGCCGTATTCGTCCTGTACGCGCTGTTGCAGTTCGGCAAGGTTGCTGTCGATGGAGTCAAGCATAAACTGTTGCTTGTCTATGTCGCCGTTGATTTGCTGCACTTCGCCGTTCAGACGACTGTGGTCCTCGTTCAGTTGCTTGTAGTCCACTTCCAGTTGCACGCGCTTGGCGTCCAATGCCTGAATTTTTGCCGTCAACGCGTCCATTTCTTCACGCAAAGACTTGTTTGCGACGTCTTCGTTCAACTTGGCGTACAACAGGTCGATGCCTGCCTTGACCTGTCCGATGTAGGCTTGCTTGGAAGAAATGTCTTCCTGCGATTTTGCCACAAGCAAGGTGTTGTTGGCAATTTCCTTTTCGGCGGCTTCGATGTTGCTGTTCAATAGTCCCAGGCGGTAACGTTTGTCCGACACCATTTGCTGCATGCCGTCCTTGGCGGACGTTTCGGCGGCAAGGGTCTTTTTGAGGTGTTCCAGCTTTTCGCGCAGTTTCTTGTCGGCGGATTGCACCTCGACAAGTTTCTGGTTCATTTTTACCGTCAGTTGCTCAATCTCTTTCAGGCGTTTGTTGATATGTTCCTTTTCTTCACCTAAGCCGAGGATTGTCTTTTTGTCGGAATTACTCAGCGTGTTGCTGGTTTCGATTTTTTCCTTGGCGGTAGCAATTTCCACATTGAGGGCGTTTATCGTTTCCAGCAAGCCGTTGTAGGTGTTGCGCGTTTCCGTCAGATTTTTGTCCACCGACGTTTTGCGGTTTTCCGCCTCGGTCAGCAAACGCTTAGCGTCTTCAAGTTTGGCTTTGCGCTCGGCAATCTGCGTTTCGTAACTAAGCAGGTTGGCAACGTTCTGCTTCTTGTTGCTGCCGCCTTCCAGACTACCGTCGTTGCTGATACGTTCGCCCGTCAGCGTAACCATACGATGCGCGTAACGGTACTTGCGGCTGATTTTTACGGCGTTGTCGTAGGTGTCTACAACTACCGTACCGCCGAGAAGCGATTCCATTACGTTGCTATAATGACGGTCAAACTGCACCAGGTCGCTTGCCACGCCCAATACACCGGGCTCGTTAAGCACCTCGGCGCGGTCAATGCCGTGTGGTTTCATACTGCTGACCGGCAGGAAGGTTGCACGACCGTAATCGTGCTGTTTGAGGTAGGTAATAAGGTATTTTACGTCGTTTTCGTCCTCGGTGACGATGTTTTGCAAACGTCCGCCGAGTGCGGTTTCGATGGCGATTTGCAGTTTCGGTTCTACCTTAAGCAGGTTTGCCACAACACCACAGATGTGCTTGTTCAGTTCCGCGTCGCGCTTGGCGTCCTGCATCAGGTTTTGCACGGCGTAGGCGTAGCCTTTGTAGTTGTCGGCAAATTCCTGCAACATCTTGATTCCGCCGTTTTCGCTGCTGAATGCCTGTTGCGCACGGTTGAGTTCCTTGTTCTGCTCGAATTGGCGGTACTCAAGGTCCTTGACCTGTTGGCGAAGGTCGGCGGCGGTTTTTACAAGTTCGTCACGTTGCTTGCGCAGACTGTCGTACCTGGCAAGCAGTTGTCCCTCGTCGCCTTCAGACTCGGCAAGTTTGTCGACCAGTTCCTTTTCCTTGACGGCAATCTGTCCCAGACGGTCGTTCAGGGTGGTCGTTTCCGTTTCAAACGCCACAAGGCGATTGTTTGCGTTGGCGACAGCCGATGTGATTTCGTCCAGTTTGGCGCGAGCCGTTTCCGTTTCGTCGGTGACCGATTCCACGCGTCGGCAGATGTCTGCGTACTGCAGGTTTGCCGTAGCCGTTTCCTTGTCCAGTGTTACGCGCTCGACTTCGCGACGTTTGTTTGTTTCCGCAAGGTCGGCGTTTGTCCGTTGCAATTCTTCGATGGATTTCGTCGTTTCGGCAATCTGCTCTTCGGTGATTTCGATTTCACGCTTGAAACCGTCGATACGAGCCTGCACCGCGTCCCGCTGACCGCCCGACTTACCGATTTCTTCGGCAAGTTGCACCTGACGCTCGCGAAGTCCCGACAAATTGCCTTCGATGTCGTTACGTTCGTGCGTTACGGTGTCCAGTCTGTCGTTGACGTCGGCAAGCTGCGATTCTCTGAGGAGTAATTCTTCGCTTAAAGCGGCGATTTTGGTCTTGCAGTTGTCCTTGTCGCTGCTTGCATGGTCGTAGCCGTAAATGTAGGCATTGATTTCGCACAGACGCAGTTCCTCGTAGATGTCCAGGTAGCGGCGAGCCATTGTCGTCTGACGTTTAAGCACTGGCAGACGTTTACTGAGTTCGTCCACTATCACCATGGTCGTGTCGATGTTGTTGCGCGTTTTTTCCAGACGGCGTTCCGTTTCGTCCTTTTTGATACGGAAGGAACTTATGCCAAGGGCTTCCTCGAAGATGGCGCGGCGGTCTTCCGGCTTGGCATTGAGGATGGCGTCCATACGTCCCTGTCCTACAACCCAGTAGCCTTCCTTACCAAGTCCCACACCGCGAAGCAATGCCTGAATGTCGCGCAGACGCACCACGTTGCGGTTGAGAAGATATTCGCTTTCGTTGTTGCGATACAACTTACGACTGATGATTACCTCGTCCATGTCGATGGGGAACAGTCGCGTAGAGTTGTCCATAAACAACGACACTTCGCAGTAACTCATCGACTTACGATTTCCGCTTCCGTTGAAAATAAGGTCCTGCATCAATTTACCGCGCAGGTTTTTTGTGCTTTGTTCACCGAGAACCCAACGAATAGAGTCGGAAATGTTACTTTTGCCGCAGCCGTTGGGTCCTACAATGCCCGTAACGGGTTGATCGAATTTAAGTTCCATTTTGTCAGCAAAAGACTTAAATCCGTAAATTTCTACTTTTTTGAGATACAGCACTTACTTTACTCCCCATTTTTCTACGATTTTTTTTGCGGCGCACTGCTCGGCGGCTTTTTTGCTAAGTCCGCTGCCGTCGGCTTCGTGCCGCCCGTTTATGTACAATGCCGAGTAGTACGTCGGTTTGTTGTCGGGTCCGCTTTTGCCTGTCTGGCGGTATTCCACCGTCCACTGCTTTTGCTGGCAGTATTCCTGCAATGCGGTTTTGCAGTCTTTCAGTCGAAGTCGCCCGACGTCGTCAAATTCCTTTTTCAGCGTGTCCAGTACAAACTTGCGAGCCGCGTCCATTCCGCCGTCCTTGTACACGGCGCACAGCACCGCTTCGTACAGATTGGCTTCGATTTTTTTTGACTGTTTTTTAATTTGCGCGGCATTGTCGGCAACAAGCAGAAAGCGCATGATGTCCATTCTGTCCACTACGGGTCGCAGTCCGTCGGCGGACACAAGCAGCGCGCGCACCTTGGACAATTGCCCCTGGTCGAACTCGGGATAGTTGTCGAAAAGATATTCCGAAACGATGTACTCCAGGACGGCGTCGCCGAAAAATTCCATCCGTTCGTTGTCGTCCAGTCCGTGTTGCCGAGCGTAACTGCTGTGGCAAAAGGCTTGTTCAAGCAAACTTTCGTCGCTAAACGCGTAGCCGATATTCCGTTGAATTTCACTAAGTCGGTTGTTGTCCATTTAATTCCCGTCGGGCGTGTAGCATCTTTTGACATATGCGGCTTGCAGACAAACAAAAATCGACATCAGACAAGGCGCGTAGTCACACTACCCCGATTTTACAATTTTAGGGTTAATTTCGACATCGCTAATAATTTTTGAAGGTGTGTTACCTGATGTACACTGAGCGAACGTCCACTCGAAAGAAGGAGAAAGGACATTCCCCCGGGTTGTTAATGATGTCGAAATTAACCCTTGTAATTATACAACAAAAACGCCCGCTTTGCAACTGATACGGCAAGTAAAATGATATTGTTTCACAGAATTAAAGTTTTTCAACATTATGTTTCACAGACGCAACAACAAAAAACAACTATAAAGCGTAAAGCGAATAAGAAAAAACCACAACGCAAAAAACCATTGGCAAAACTATGCCAATGGCTAAATGCACAAAATGAAGTTTGTCACACGGATTGCGATTTTGCAAGGCTGCACCGCCGCATGTCGCAACGCAAAAACAGGTTTAATTACTTGTTGTCCGTGGTAACATCCACTACCTGACTTCCGTCATAGTAGCCGCAAGCGTCACAAACCTTGTGAGCAACCTTAAGTTCGTGGCATTGAGGGCATTCCACCAAAGTAGGAGCCGTAGCCTTCCAGTTTGCTGCGCGCGTATGCTTTCTTTGTTTGGATGTTTTTCTCTTGGGTACTGCCATTGTAGTGCACCTCCGTCTAAAATTTAATGTTTTTGAGGAATGAAAAGGGGTTTTCCTTGGTTGTGTCGCAGTCGCACTGCGTTTCGTTGAGATTTGCTCCGCACTTCGGGCACAATCCCTTGCAATCGTCCTTGCAGACGAGCGAGGTCGGTACGCCTGACACTATTTCATCCCTTACAGCCTGCGTTACGTCCAGTTTGCTGTCAAAGTAAACGTAGTCGTCCTCTTCGGGACCGCAGTCTTTGTAAAAAGTCTGTTGAAAAGGTAGTACGATTTGTTTGGTGACGGGTGCAAGGCACTTGTCGCAGTAACCGTTGACAAGGCAGGTAATTGTGCCTTCCGCCTCTACGTCGGGATTGACAAACGTTACGTCAAATTGCACGTAAACGTCGACAAGTTCCGCGTCGGGGTAAGGCAACAGATCTCCGTCAGGTTTGAAGTGACCGGAAAAGGGCAACGATTTGCCCACATTGGCCATATTTTCCGACAATTCTATTACAATTTCTTTAGACACGTCCATTATTATACAAAGTTACAACCGATTTGTCAACGGTTTACGCCAAGTTTGCGACAACCATTGTTTCGCGTGCGATTGCCAGTTCCTCGTTGGTGGGAATGACAAGCACTTTCACGCGGCTGTCGTCTGCCTGAATTTCGGCAATCTGACCACTTGGGCAATTGAGGTTCTTTTCGGGGTCGATTTTGATACCGAAGTAGTCCATGTCGGCAAGCGCGGCGGCACGAACGCGGTCGACGTGTTCGCCGATACCTGCGGTAAAGACGATTGCGTCAACGCCGTCCATGGCAGCCATGTATGCGCCGATGTATTTTTTTGTTGCGTAGCAGAACATTTCCAATGCCAGCTTGCAGCGATAGTCGCCGTTGTCCTCGCCCGCGGTAAGGTCGCGGAAGTCGGATTTGCCGCCGGAAATACCACGCATGCCGCATTCCTTGTTGAGGTAGGTCAGCATTTCGGAAATATTTTTGCCTTCTTTCTTTGCAAGATACTCCACCGCCGCAAAGTCGATGTCGCCGCTGCGGCTGCCCATGGGTACGCCTGCAAGAGGTGTAAAGCCCATGCTGGTGTCGATGCACTTACCGCCTTTAACAGCCGTGATTGACGAGCCGTTGCCAAGGTGGCAGGTGATGATCCTGGTATCTTTGATGTCAACGTTCAGGTACTTTGCGCATTGCTCTGCAACGTACTTGTGGCTTGTGCCGTGCGCGCCGTAACGGCGAATCTTGTACTTTTCGTAATCTTCGTACTTGATTGCGTACATGTAGGCGTAGTCGGGCATGGTAAAGTGGAAGCCCGTATCGAACACAAGCACCATCGGGGTGTCGGGCATTTCGGCAAGGCAGGCATTTACGCCGATAATCGCCGCAGGATTGTGCAGGGGCGCAAGGTCCTTGATTTCTTCCATCAGTTGCATTGCGTGAGGGGTAACGAGAGTCGGCTGTTTGAACGCTTCGCCGCTTGCCACAACGCGGTGACCCACGCCGTCGATTTCCTTCATGTCGGAAATCACGCCGATTTCGGGGTCGGCAAGTGTTGCAAGCACTGTCTTGACTGCAACCTGGTGGTTGGGGAAGTCTGCGGGACGTTCGATCTTGACATTGTCGGTTTTGTAACTGAATGTCGGGTCGGCAATGCCGATACGGTCGCAGTTGCCTTTTGCAAGCACCGCTTCCGTTTCCATATCGATAAGTTGGTACTTAAGAGATGAACTGCCGGAATTGATTACCAGTATTTTCATTGTTTACCTCACTAAAACTGCGTTTGCAATGCCGTAATTGCCACTGCGGCTACGATATCGTCGGACTTGCATCCGCGGCTAAGGTCGTTGAGCGGTTTGGCAAATCCCTGACAAATGGGACCTACAGCCATAAATCCGCCAAGACGTTCGGCAATTTTGTAACCGATGTTGCCCGCCTGCAGGTCGGGGAAGATAAACACGTTTGCGTGACCGGCAACTTCGCTTCCGGGTGCCTTCATTGCGCCTACCGACGGTACGATTGCCGCGTCGAATTGCAGTTCGCCGTCAAGTTTCAGTTCGGGTGCCTTTTCGTGAGCGATACGCGTTGCTTCGGCAACCAAAGTAACGTTGTCGTGTTTTGCGCTGCCGTGGCTGCTGAAACTGAGCATTGCAACCTTCGGGTCGATACCTGCTATTGCCTGCGCCGATTTTGCCGTAGCGATTGCGCAGTCGGCAAGACCTTCGCTCGTGTACGTGGGGTTAAGTCCGCAGTCGGCAAACACCACCACGCCGTCGGGGCAATACTGGTTGCCCTGGGGCGGACAAATCATAAGGTTGAAACTGGATACAGCCGACACGCCGGGCGCGGTCTTGATGATTTGCAGACCGGGACGCAGAGTGTTTGCCGTGCTGTGACATGCGCCGGACACAAGTCCGTCCACGTCGCCGCACTTAAGCATCATTGCGCCGAAGTAGGTGCCGTCTTTCAGCAGTTCCGCAGCCTGCTCGGGGGTCATACCCTTGCTTTTGCGGATTTCGCACAGTTTTGCGTTGTAGTCCGCAAGTTTGTCGCTTGTATGCGGATTGACGATTGTAACGCCCGCAAGGTCAACATCGGGATTGGCGGCTTTGATTGCCGCTTCGTCGCCGAGAAGGACGATTTTCGCAATGCCTTGCTTTGTTGCGTCGGAAGCGGCGCGTACTACACGACTGTCTTCGCCTTCGCACAAAACGATGGTCTTGCCGAGTGCGGCTGCTTTGGACTTGATTTGCTCAAGAATATTCATAGAAACAACGCTCCTTAATTATGTTAAAATTTGTCGCAAACGCTTTGTCAAACGAACGGAAATAATGTATAATGTAGACAAAACACTTGCAATGTTTTTAATGTAGTTTAATAATAACACATAAAAAAAATAAAGTAAACTAAAACGCCGAGCAAATAAAATTATTACCGACGACGTTACTGCAAAAGAACCCCGAAACAGACATGAAAATTTCTGCAATTATTTGTGAATTTAACCCTATACACAAAGGACACAAACGCCTTATCGACCTTGCCCGAAACACAAGCAACTACGTCGTGTGCGTGATGAGCGGCAACTTTACCCAGCGCGGATTGCCTGCCTGCGCAGACAAGTACGCGCGCGCTCGCCATGCAGTAAGGTGCGGCGCCGACCTCGTTGTGGAATTGCCAACGGTTTTTGCCTGCGCCTCGGCGGAAAACTTTGCGCTGGGCGGCGTGAAAATCGCGTCAATGATGGGCGCGGAAACGTTGCTGTTCGGCAGCGAGTGCGGCGACATCACCACGTTGCGGCTGACGGCGGAACTACTTCAGCGGCCGGACACCAACGAGCGCATACGCGAAGAAATCGCCAAGGGCGCAAGTTACCCAAAGGCGGTTGCGCTGGCACTGGGTCTGCCGATACTGGACAGCCCGAACAACGTGCTTGCCCTCGAGTACATCAGGGCGATACAGCGGCTTAATGTCAACATCGAACCGGTAACGCTGAAGCGCACCGACAACTACACCGCAACCCACCCGAAGGGCAGATACGCAAGCAGCACTGCAATACGCGCCAACCCCGAAATCATTGGCAAGTACAGTTACCCCTTTGTTGCCGAGGACATGAACCTCGGGGCGGAAACGGCATTCAAGGAATACGCGCCCCACGCCCTTGCCACCTTTACGGCGGAGGAACTGGAACTTATTGAAGGCATGACGGAAGGTATCAACAACCGCATCTTTGCCGCGGACAAATCGGGCGGATACGAAACGCTGTGCGAAGCCGTCAAAACCAAACGTTACACACGCGCAAAAATACAGCGACTGATTTTTGCCGCTACCGTCGCCATGACCAAAAACGAAGTTGCCACGCAAATGCGCACTACGCCGCACACCAAAGTGCTTGCCGTAAGCCCGCGCGCCACAACCCTTCTGGAACGCGCCGACAACATGACGGACGTCGTCACGCAACGCAGCGACAGACTGTACTACTCCTTTGCCAATGGGGTAACGCCACCGACAAAGTTGCAGGTTGTCGAACAAAAACTCAAATAATCTCCACAAAGCCTCGTTCGGTCAGTTTTGCCCGAAGCGAGGTTTTTTACTACGGTTTTTGTCCCCAAATCAGTTTTTTCTGATATACTATGCGTGTAATAGTATTTTACAAAACGGCATTTTTCGCCATAATCGGACGTTTCTCTGCCATCGACACCATTTTTTAACTGATTTTCGCATATACTTTTTTGTATGAAAATTCTTCAGAGCACGCTGTACGTTTCGCTGTTTTTGTTTGTTGCCGTAATGCTTGCGACAAGCCCTGCCGCCTTTTGCCGCGCCTTTATCGACGGGGTGACAATATGGGCGGTAAGCGTTTTACCGGTACTTTTGCCATTTGCACTGCTTGCGCCGCTTGCCGCAAGGGCGTTGCCGCGCAAGGTTTCCGTTACGGGATTTTTGTTCGGCGTGCATGCCGACGGACTGTTTCTCCCGTCGCTTACATGCGGCTACCCTGTCGGCGCGAAACTCATTTCCATGTCGGATTGCGACAAAGATACGGCAACAAAATTGTCCTCGTTCTGCTCTACCCCGGGACCGATCTTTGTTGTCGCAACCGTAGGTCCGCTGCTCGGGGACGCTCGCGCGACGGCAATTCTTGCCGTGTCGCAACTTGTCGCATGCGTCCTTTGCGGACTACTTAACGGACGTTTTCACGGCGGCACGACAAAGGCAACAACCACTTCTACCGCCGACAAAAACTTCGGGCAAAGCCTCACCGACGCGATACTGTCTGTGTTGTCCGTAGGGGCATTGATTGCGCTTGTGTACATGTTTACAAGTATGGTGAAGTCGCTTTTCCCGTCGGACGTTTCCGAAAGCCTTGTTTTCAATTTTGCACTGGGGCTTGCCGAAATGACCAACGGCGTTTTTGCAATCACGTCACTTTGTCAAAATCTGTCCGTAGCAACCACACTTTGTTCGGCACTGCTTGCATTCGGCGGAGCAGGCGTACTGCTGCAAAGCATGTCATTTTTGTCCGCAAAGGGCGTAAAGGTCGCCGCATACCTTTGGCAAAAAGTAACACAGGCGGCAATTGCCACAATCGTTTCATTCCTTCTTTGCCTGATATTTTTATGACAGCAAGTGTCGCTAACACATTATCAGCCGCTGCCACAAGCCGAGGCTTGACCACTATTTATTTACAGCCACAAATAGTTTATGGCTGTAACTCTAATCGTGCACGCTCGGGTGCCACAAGCCGAGGCTTGACCACTATTAGCTTATTGCCTGAAATAGTTTACGGCTGTAACTCTGATCGTGCACGCTCGGGTGCCTAAGATGATTAGCGATGACTAAATTAACCCTAAACAAAAAAAATCTCTCAACAAAATATAACCGCACTAAATTGGCGCAGTGCCTTGATTTAGTGCGGATTTTTTGTTATACTGTCGGTATGAAACAAAAAAACAATTCATTTGAAATTTTTGACGGCTGCGGCGCGGTTATGCTTTCCGCACCGCACAACGTAGAGCACCTGCGCAACGGACAAATGCGCTTTGCCGAGCCGCAAACGGGCGTGCTTGCGCTGAAATTGCACGACGAGTTGCAAGTGCCGGTCATTGTAAAAACGTTTAACGACAACGACGACGCCAACTTTGACGAAGTAAGTCCGTACAAACAAAGCCTTGCGCAGTACATCAACGCTCACGGCAACATCAGGTTGCTTATTGACCTGCACCAACTTGCGCCCGAGCGTGACATCGCCGCCGATATCGGCACCGCCGACAAAGTAAACTTTGCCGACGACAACTTTGTCGCGCAAATCGTCAACGAATTTGAAAGCCGTAACATCACGCCTGTCAAGGTGGATTTTGTCTTCAAGGGGGCAGGGCAAAACACTGTTTCGTCTTTTATCCGAGTAAATTGCGGAATACCGACATTACAGCTGGAACTTAACAGCAACCTGCTGATTGAGAAGTACCCCACCTACAACCTCGACAGCGTTTACGACGCGCTGAAAAGCATAATTACACTTTACAACAGACAAGAGGGCGCAAATGAGTAAACAACCGACAAAAATAACCGTAACGGACGACAACAAAGTGTGCATTTCCTGCCGCGGCAGGACAAACGACGAGCAACTTTCCGTTTTTTCCGAGTTGAGTTGCTCAGGCATTGCAAAACGTTCAAGCGACGTACTCAACACAATTTCGCTGTCGGCAAGCAACATGGACAAACTTGACGGCGCACCGCTTACGCTGTTGAACCGTTCAAACGGAATGTACACGGACGTTGTCGCGGCAAAAGCAGACATAGATGACGACAAAATCAAAATATCCAATTACGTCGCCGAGTGGCTTGGCATTGACGACGCCGCGAATGACAAAATCACGCTGACTTTGCTTACAAACAAAACCGTTGTCGCAAGCAAAGTTACCGTACAAAAAATCGACTTTATCAAAAACGACTACATCGTGATGTCCCGCCCGGACTACGACGTGGTTGCAGGCAGTATGGCCAACTTCAGATTGCTGTCAATTTCAAACGGTTACACCGGCGAAGAAATGATTGTAAAGCGCGACCATATCAAAGTCGACGGCAAACTTGCTAAGGGTGAAATTTTGCTCAACAAAAAGCAACGCACTTACCTTGGACTGCAAACGCCGCTGTATCTGCCGCAACACCTGTACGACAAACTGAAAGCAGCAACCAAAATCGACAAGGAAGAACAGAAACTTTTCAGCCGTGGCTACGACCCCGAAACTCGCATGCTCGCGGATGATCTGCCCTACGAAGTCACTCGCGCCCTGAATAAACTCGTCGAAAAGTATCTGCCGACAAACCTTACCATCCGCCCGGTGCTGCAATCTTTCAACAACAAACCGCACCGCTTCTGGTCACGTCTTGCCGACTTTTTTGTAGGCAAAAGCACCATGCCGCTTGTTTGCCGACGCCCCTACGACACCGACGAGGGTTCCGACGTAGTGCGCATGAGCAAGTCCAACATGAAACTGCTGGGGATAGACAACATGGACAGGGTAATTCTCCGCCACAAAAACAAATCGCTGTCCGTTGCCGTACTGGAAATAGACGACAATGACATGTTTTACAAGGAAAATCTGCCGATAAACATCAACAATGCCATCGGGATACCGGTGCACCTGCGCAAGCAACTGGGGATTACACGGCTTAACGCCGTCGTAAAAGTGGACCGCGACACGGGCTTTATTTTCCGCAAAAGCATAAACGAACAAATAGTGCCGATACTGTTGACGTTGTTTTCCGTCAACGTTTTCCGCGACGAAAACATCTGGAAGTCGATTTTGCTGTCGCTCCTGGCTGTGCCGATAGTCGTCTATTTCAACCTGTCCGGCAAACGCAACCAACGCGGCGCAAAGTAAGATGCCAACCAAAATTACTTCAAACAACCTTACCGAAAAGCGGTACTTAACAAAAAAAACGACGTTTACCCTTGACAGGCAAATGTCGTTTTTCATTTAGTATTTCGTGAATAAATTAAACCAACGGCTTAGCGAATTGTTTACTGCGTTTTTAATGTAGTAATCCGCATGTCACTTGATTAACCCACTATTTTTTCTCGACATGCAGGCGTTTCAATACACGCAGACGTTTCAGTCACGCAACCTGCCTTGCACTACGCGCTACCGTCTTTCCGCAAAACCGTCGCTAAGGATTTTCAGCAATTCGGCAGTATCGTCGATACCCAGACATTCGTCGGTCTGCGACACACCGTAGCCGCCGCCGTTGCCGCCGTAAAGGTAACTTTCCGCCATTACGCCGTCGACAAATTCGTTTTTCGCAACCATGCGAGCGTTGTTAATCTGATTTTTTGCCATCTTGCAACTGTTGGCATGCGACAAGTCCGCCATCACGAAGCCGTTAAGCCCCTTTTTGGCAAGCAGACTTTTTGCGATACATACGTGAGTGCGGTCGATGTTGCCCCAGCACTGCCATGTGTAGCCGCCGCGAAGCACGATGTGCGCGTTTTCGTTGCCGCTTGTGGTAACGCACCTGCCGTTGGCAGGGAATGTGCAAGGGTGTGCCACCGCGTAAAGGGAGTCTACTGCCTTCGCGATTTCGCCGTCGGTACCGTTTTTAACGCCGCAGGCAATGTCCAGTGCGGAAGCAACGCCGCGGTGAAGGGAATCTTCGCTGCTGCGTGCGCCGATAAAGGCGTAACTTACAAGGTCGGCAACATAGGGAAACATGTCGGGGTACAACACTTCGTCGGCAACAGGCAAACCGACGTCAAGGCAGTCCAGCATCATTTTGCGACAATCGAGCAAGCCCTTTGTCATGTCGCCGTCTCCAAACATAATGCCGTTGTAACCCGTGCCGTCGCTGTGGGGTTTGCTTGTGTAAATGCGCGCAACAACCAGCAGATTGGGCAAATCATCGGCAATTTTCTTTAGTTTGCGCACGTACTCGGCGACAGCGTCCACGTTGTCGGCGGCACAAGGTCCGCAAACAACGGTCAGGCGTTTACGCGTTTTTATATTTTGTTTTATCTCTTCGTCGAAGGCGGCTTTACGCGCGGCAAGTTTGTCGCCGACGGGCAACATGCCGGCGATGTCCGCAACAGAAGGGAGATCTTTAATTATTCTGTACATTTTTTCCTTTGAGTAGCGGCAATGCTCGTCTAAAAACTGCGCTTTACAATTTCAAGCGCGGCTTCGGGCACGTACGCCGAGTAATCTTTGCCGAACGCAGCAAGTTCCCTTACAAGCGAAGCCGACACGTGGCGCATGTTGCGGTCGGCAACGATAAACACCGTTTCGCCCTCCCACATGTCGCGGTTGATGTCAACAAGCGTCGTCACTTCGGACAACTCCTCCGCGCCGCGCACCACCTTGTACATTACGTTTGCGTTTACCGACTTGCAGAAATCGACAAGCAGTCCGCGGTGCAGCACGCACTCGACATTTGCGATTTTTGCCGTTGCGGCTTTTACGGCGGCAAGGCGATCATCGTCGCTCATAGCATATTTTTTACCGATGTTTACGCCCACCACGACATACAATTTGTCGCACAACGAGGCTGCGCGCCTGATTGCGTCAACGTGACCTATCGTAACAGGGCAAAACGATCCTGCAAAAATTCCGATTTGCATTTTTACTCCTTTTCGGGCAAGTTTTCTTTGTCATCGCGGTAAAACGAAAACACCACCGTGCCGACTTTGCGCCGTTTGTACAAAGCAAGCGACGACATTTTGTCGGGAATGTCAACGTCCGCGGAATGTTCGCACACCACGGTTGCGCCGCCAGCAAGCATTTTTTGTTTGCAAAGCAGCTCAACTGCAGGCGTGTACACATTGCTTTTGTATGGCGGGTCAAGGTACACAAGGTCAAACTTTACGCCTGCCAGCGCACGCAGACATTGCGCGTAGTCGCACCTGTACAGTTCAGGCACAATACCCAGCTTTGAAAAATTTTCGTTGATTGCCGTCTGCGCGTCACGTCCGTTGTCGCACATTACCGCGCGCTTTGCACCACGGCTCAGGCACTCCAGCGCGATCTGTCCGCTGCCTGCAAACAGGTCCAGCACAGTGCAGCCGTCAAGGTCGTCCATCATGTTGAACAAAGTTTCCTTTGCACGGTCGAGGGTCGGGCGTGTGTCGCTTTTCGGGGCAACCAGTTTGCGCCCCTTGTAAATACCGGTGATGATTCTCATACGGATATTGTACACCATCAGCGCAAATTACACAACAATTCATAAACAATTGTGTCGCAATCAGACGGATTTACTCCGTTGCCAAGCAAAATTGCCTTGTCGCCGACCGCTGAGCGGAAGTTGCCTGTGTCGCAAATCGTCATACCCATACACACGGCGACAATGCGAGCGGCATGCCCGGACACAACCACGTTTTGCCCCACAAGCACCCGCGGAAGCCCCTGTGCGTAGCCGACATTGAGTACCGCAAGGTTAGTGGCAACCGTCGGGCGAAATACAGCGTCGTAGCCGACGGCGCACCCCGGCGCAACAAGACGCGAAGCAATTACCCTTGCCGTAACCGTTTTTGCAGGGATAAGGAAGTCCGCACCGTAGCCGTACAAGCCAACACCCACTCTCACCGCGTCAAGGCGGTACTTTTCGCCTTGCAGTGCCGCGTTGGTGTTTGCCATATGCTTTGTCACGGTGTGCCCGACCGCTTGCTGCAAGTAATCGGCGCAGGGCAAAAACTCGGCAAGTTGTTTGTCGCAGTCGGCTTTGTCTGTTCCCCAAAAGTGACTGAACACGCCTCGCACGTCAAAATTTTTGTTAGCTGCGATTCGTCCGACTGCCGCAGGCAGTTGCTTTGCCGAAAATCCGAGACGAGACATACCGCTGTCAACCTTTATCTGCACTGCGAGGGGCAAGCCGCACCGTTCGGCAAGGGAAAGCGACGGAAAGTCCGACAACGTGACGACAAAGCCGCGTTTGCTTGCAACGGTAAGTTCGGCTTCGGTCAGGCAGGGCAACAAAATCATTGTTTCAACGCCCATATCGGCGATTTTCAACCCTTCGTCAACCGTCGCCACGGCAAAGCCGTCAACCACGTCGCGCAGGACGTTTGCCACGCGCACCAACCCGTGCCCGTATGCGTCGTTTTTGACAACGGCAACCAGCGGAACGCCGACGCGTTTTTTAAGCGCAAGCGCATTCTGCACAATCGCGTGCAAGTTTATTTGTTGCAAAACCGTACCCCAAAATTTACGTTTACTTTTTTTTGCGACGGCAACGCCACGAAACCAACGTGAAACCGACAAAGACAGCCCGATACAATCTTCAACAAAAGGGTTTACCGTCGTAAAAAAATGTGATATACTTATTTTATGAGATTCAACGCTAAATTTTCACCCGTAATTGACATAATTTTGTGGACGATGGCGGCAGTTTCCGTCGTCGGGCTTGTGTGCGGCGCGCTGGTAATGTTCGGCGTAAACGTCGCAGGCATTTTTGTCGGCCAGGCACGCGTCTTGGTAGGCTTTTGCCCCGTTTCCGCGCTGCTGTCGATACTTTTTGCCACCATTCACTACAAGGTGACAAACACTCACTTGCAACTAAAAATAGCATTCTGGGATATGCTCGGAGGCAGAATCGAAATCGGCAAAATTCTCAACATCGTAATCAGGGACGGCAAAATGTACGTCAGTTACCTTTGGAAAGGACCCGACCCGGTGATTGCGCGTATTGCAATTTCGCCAAAAAAATACGAGCAAATGAAAGCCATTCTGACGGCGCAAAACCCGAATATCGAATTCTGGAACGACGACGAAGCCGCCAAAGGGACAAGCGACGATTGAACTCCGAGCCCCGACAACGCAAAAGGACACACAGATGAAATTAGTAATTGCCAGCAACAACGCGCACAAAATTGCCGAAATAAAACAAATACTCGGCGGCAAGTTTGAGCAGATACTTTCACTTGAAGAAGCAGGCATCGTTTGCGACCCCGAAGAAAACGGAGCCACCTTTGCCGAAAATGCCATGATTAAGGCACGCGAAATCGCAAAATACACCGATTTGCCCGTGCTTGCCGACGATACGGGACTGTGCGTAGACGCTTTGGACGGCGCACCCGGCGTACACTCGGCACGATACGCAGGCAACCACGACAACGCAGGCAACCGCGCGAAACTGCTGCGTGCGCTTTACGGCAAAACAAACCGCACCGCTCACTTCGGCACCGCCGTTGTGTTGCTGTACCCGGACGGTAAAGTCGTGACAGCCGAAGGACGAGTCGACGGCAAAATTTTACTTGCCGAAGCAGGAAACGGCGGTTTCGGGTATGACAGTTTGTTTTACAGCGACGACCTTGGAAAAAGTTTTGCCGAAGCCACGCCCGAAGAGAAAAACGCCGTAAGCCATCGCGGACGCGCCCTTGCCAATTTGCTGGCAAAGTTGTAAAAAAGACAAACAGAACCCCGATTTGAACGTCTTTGACGTAATTAAGAATGAAAATATTTGCCGTAACCCGTGGCAAAAAGTCTTTTTGAACAAATAACCCATAGATTGTTACAACAAACGTAATCAGCCTGAAGAAACGCCTCGGACAAGATAGCCTACAATTACTTTTGATACAGGGCAACCACACTGGCATGACATTTTGGCAATATGATTTGTCCAAAATTTCGGGCGAGTTATCGTCGGTTTTTATTTGTAAAAACCTGAATTAAAAACTTTATTATTGAACTTTACCGTAACTACAAAAAAACGCTCACCGCACATTGAATGCGGCGAGCGTTTTACTTTACACTATTTCAAACAGTTTTCTAAGATCGTCGATTTCGCAATCGGGGACAATGCCTTTTGTGTTGGGCAGGTGCTTGGGATTGAACCAACAGGTTGCAACGCCTGCATTTTTGCCGCCCTTGATGTCGCTGGTCAGACTGTCGCCGACAACAAGCGCACTGCTCGGGGCAAAGCCGTCAATGTGGGCAAATGCAAAATCGAAAAATTCCTTTGCAGGCTTGGGCACGCCAACTTCCTCGCTTATGAAACGCACGGGAAAATGCTTGCCCATTCCGCTTCCGGCAAGGCGAGCCGTCTGTACCGACAAAATGCCGTTACTGACAAGGTACAACTTGTGACCGTTTGCGGCAAGCGCGGTAAGCACCTCGTCGGCGTGCTCTATTACGTCAAACCCGTGGTGAAGCCCTTCTTCGTATTCCGCAGTGATTGAGTGAAAATCTTCGTCGGACACATTCCAGCCCAGCTCCTCAAACGTCAGCAAGAAGCGTTTGTCGCAAACAGTGCGTTTGTCAGCCAGCCCCAATTCCAACTGTTCCCACATGTAGATATTGTTTTTGCGGTAGGTTGCCAGTACGTGATTGTCAAACGGCAAACCGTGTTTTTGCAGGGCTGCCGCCAAAGCATTGTCCTCCGCCTTGTCGAAATCGAGTATCGTATTGTCTGCATCAAACAGTAAAAACTTGTACTTCATTGTTCATTTTTCCCTATTTTCGATATACTATGCGTGTAATAGTAGTTTATATTTTACGTTTTTCCAAGGTAATTGTATCAAATTTCGCCCCTATCACAGATGTAAAAATCCCCCACTGTCTTGCAGCAATAAGTCATGGCGGAGACGGGATTCGGGGGTTCCCGCGATCCACGCGGGTCCAAATCACGAATGTAAAAACCTCACTGCCCGGCAACAACAGGTCATGACAAGGACGGGATTCGGGGGTTCCCGCGATCCACGCGGGTCCGAATTACGGATGTAAAAAGCCTCGCTATCTTGCGATAACGAGGCATGGAGCGGGAGACGGGATTCGGACCCGCGATATCTGCCTTGGCAAGGCAGCGCTCTACCACTGAGCCACTCCCGCATAGTAAACTATGCTTGCTGTTGAAGTTTGTTTTGCTGGTGCGGATAAAGGGACTTGAACCCCCACGTCGAAGACACTAGATCCTAAGTCTAGCGCGTCTGCCAATTCCGCCATA
>UMHM01050630.1_pt1 | contig 47117 bp, 37 predicted proteins | sample 1965501 | NCBI WGS metagenome assembly UMHM01 (sample SAMEA4836095, study PRJEB28245) | human gut metagenome | biome: gut microbiome; material: fecal sample | place: Denmark | collected 2008
TAAAAAACGCCCTCCCGTGTGTCGAAGAAGGGGTGCCAGCTTATACGGCGTGTGCAAGCGGCGGGATTTCCCGCCTGCTGCGGCGAGGTAGAGCCTGCCGAGCCGGGATTTCGACGGAGGCTCGAGGAGTCGCCCGAGGGTGGGCGTTGCCCTCGGGTATCGCACCGGCATCCGCCTTGTTGTTCAGATATCCGCTTCGTGCATGTCGCCCTTATCCTGATAGGCGATGTGCATGGCGAAGGCTTTTTTGAGGCAGTGCGGTGTGTGCCCGGTCGGCGTGAGGGCGAGGTAGCGGCGCAGCAGGGGGCGGTAGCTCGGGTGGGCGCAGTTCTCGATGATGAGTTCGGCGCGTTCGCGCGGGGAGCGCCCGCGCAGATCGGCGATGCCCTGCTCTGTCACCACGATGGCGACGTCGTGCTCGGTGTGGTCCGTGTGGCTGACCATGGGCACGATGGAGGAGACGGTGCCGCCCTTGGCCGTCGACGGGCACATGAAGATCGTGTAGGCCGCCGCGCGCGCAAAGTCGCCGGAGCCGCCGATGCCGTTCATGATGTGCGTGCCGAAGAAGTGCGAGGAGTTGACGTTGCCGAAGATGTCGATCTCAATGGCTGTGTTGGTGCAGATGAGGCCGATGTTGCGCGCCATCTCGGGGTTATTGGTGACCTCCTGCGGGCGCAGCAGCAGCTTGTCGCGGTAAAAGTCGAAGTGCTCGTAGATGTCTTCCAGCACCTGATCCGAGACCGAGAGAGAGCAGCCCGAGGCGAAGGTGCAGCGCCCCTGGCGGATGAGGTCGATGGCCGAGTCCTGAATGACCTCGGTGTACATCTTGAAGTTCGGGATGCTCGTGTTGCGCGCCAGAGCCGTCAGCACGGCGTTGGCGACATTGCCCACCCCGCTCTGAATGGGCAGAAAGCTCGGCGGAATGCGGCCGATGCGATACTCCTCGGCGAGGAAGTCGGCGATGCGCTCGCCGATGATGTCCGTCTCGCCCGTGGAGGGCTTGAAGGCCGGAATGCCGTCGCTGCGGTGGGTGTGCACGATGCCGACGATTTTGGCGGGGTCGACGCGCAGCGTCTTGGTGCCGACGCGCGAGTCGGCGGCGTAGACGGCGATCTCTCCGCGATCAGGCGGGTCGAGCGGCACGTAGATATCGTGAATCTCGCGGATCTCGGGCTTGTGGTAGGTGTTGAGCTCGAGAATGATGCGGTCGGCGAGCATGCAGAAGGTCGGCGAATTGCCGCCGCTGGCCGTCAGGGTGATCTCGCCGTCGTCCGTCACGTCGCAGACCTCGATGATGGCCGTGGTGATGCGCGGCAGGTGCCCGTAGCGCATATCCTGAGCCATCAGGGAAATGTGGCAGTCGATGTACTGCACCTCGCCGGCGTTGATCGCGCGGCGCATCTCCTTGCTGGCCTGATAGGGCATGAAGCGCTCGACGGCCCCGGCCTCCGCCAGCACGCCGTCGACGAGGGTGCTGGTGCTCGCACCGGTCATGACGGTGAGCTTGAAGGGCCGCCCGGCCGCGTGCTCGGCCTTGGCGCGCTGGGCAATCGCCGTGGGCATGACCTTCGGTGCTCCGGCGTTGGTGAAGCCGCTCATGCCGATGCAATCGCCGTCATGAATCAGCTCAGCCGCCTCTTCGGGAGTGAGACTCGTATAACGCATGGATAGGCGCAGAATAGCAGAATGCTCGAGCTGAGTCCAGCTTTTTCTTGCGCGCCACCCGCCGCCATCCTTCCGCTCCCGGCGACGGCTCTGCCGCTTGCGCTTCCGCCCGCACGGTTTTTCGCCTTTCCCTTCGCCGGGCGGAGCCCCTGCGTGCCCTGCGATGGCTGCATGCCGGAGCCGGAGCGCGGAACGTCCCGGTGCCCGCACGGTTCGGCGGCGAGGCGAGCCGGGTTGAGCGAAGTCCGGAGTCGGGTTGGAGCCGTGTCGCGGGGCGGATGGCGGAGCGGATGGCGAGGCGCTTGCGCGCGAGGCTCTTTTGAGAGCCTGCTGCATATTTGACTTGATTTTTTCGGCAGAATATGGCATACATCTGCAAGTTTACACCGAACCATGCCCAAAGACACCTCCATCAAGAAGATTCTCGTCATCGGCTCGGGCCCGATCGTCATCGGCCAGGGCTGTGAGTTCGATTATTCCGGCAGCCAGGCCTGCAAGGCTCTGCGCGAGGAGGGCTACGAGGTCGTGCTCGTCAATTCGAACCCCGCCACCATCATGACGGATCCCGAGACGGCCCCCCGTACCTACATCGAGCCGATCACGCCGGAATACGTGGAGAAGATCATTGCGCGCGAGAAGCCCGATGCCCTGCTGCCGACGCTCGGCGGCCAGACGGCACTCAACTGCGCGATGGAGCTGCACCGCAAGGGCGTGCTCGCCCGCTGGGGCGTGCGCATGATCGGCGCGAATGCCGATGCGATTGACAAGGGCGAGGACCGCCAACGCTTCAAGGATGCGATGATCCGCATCGGGCTCGACGTGCCCGCCAGCGGCACCGCCCACAACATGACGGAGGCCTGGGAGGTTGCCCGCAACGTCATCGGCGCTTACCCGATGATCATCCGCCCGGCCTTCACGCTCGGCGGCACGGGCGGAGGCATCGCCTACAACAAGGCCGAGTTTGAGGAGATTGTCGCCCGCGGCCTCGATCTCTCGCCGGTCTCGGAGGTGCTCATTGAGGAGTCTCTGCTGGGCTGGAAGGAGTTCGAGATGGAGGTGATGCGCGACCGCAAGGACAACTGCGTGGTGGTCTGCTCGATTGAAAACCTCGACCCGATGGGTGTGCACACGGGCGACTCCATCACGGTGGCGCCGATTCAGACGCTCACGGACCGCGAGTACCAGATCATGCGCGATGCGTCCTTTGCCGTGATCCGCGAGATCGGCGTGGAGACCGGCGGCAGCAACATTCAGTTCGCTCTTGACCCTAAGACGGGCCGCATGATCGTCATTGAGATGAACCCGCGCGTGAGCCGTTCGTCGGCTCTGGCCTCGAAGGCGACGGGCTTCCCCATCGCCAAGCTGGCCGCCAAGCTGGCCGTGGGCTACACGCTCGACGAGCTCAAAAACGACATCACGCGCGAGACGCCGGCTTCCTTCGAGCCCTCGATTGACTACGTGGTCACGAAGGTGCCGCGCTTCACCTTCGAGAAGTTCAAGAAGGCGGATGAGCGCCTGACGACCTCGATGAAGTCCGTCGGCGAGGTGATGAGCATCGGCCGCACCTTCAAAGAGTCCCTCCAGAAGGCCCTGCGCTCGCTGGAGACGGGCCGCTGGGGCTTCGGCTTTGACGCCAAGGAGCCGCAGAACCCGACGCGCAACGAGATCTGCACGAAGCTGGCCGTGCCGAATGCCGAGCGCATCTTCTGGATTCAGACGGCCTTCACCCACGGCTTCACGCTCGAGGAGGTGCAGGATCTCACGCAGATTGACCCTTGGTTCCTCGATCAGTTGCAGCAGCTGGCCGAGGCCGGCATGAAGCTGGCCTCCCTCGACCTGCGCGAGGCGAAGAAGCTCGGCTTCTCGGATCGCCAGATTGCCCGGGCCCGCGGCTGCTCGGAGGACGACGTGCGCGAGGAGCGCAAGGCGAAGGGCATCATCCCGACCTACCGCCTCGTGGACACCTGCGCGGCGGAGTTCGAGGCTTACACGCCCTATTATTACTCGACCTACGGCGACGAGAACGAGGCGCGCCCGAACGACCGCAAAAAGATCGTGATTCTCGGCGGCGGTCCGAACCGCATCGGCCAGGGCATCGAGTTCGACTACTGCTGCGTGCACGCTTCGTTCGCGCTCAAGGAGCTCGGCTATGAGACCATCATGGTCAACTCGAACCCCGAGACGGTGTCGACGGACTACGACACCTCCGACAAGCTTTATTTCGAGCCGCTGACGCTCGAGGACGTGCTCAATATCTGCGATCAGGAGAAGCCCGACGGCGTGATCGTGCAGTTCGGCGGGCAGACGCCGCTGAACCTCGCCGCCGCCCTTCAGCGCCACGGCGTGCCCATCATCGGCACGAGCCCGCGCTCCATCGAGCTGGCGGAGGACCGCAAGTATTTCTCGGCCCTGCTCGATGAGATCGGCCTCAAGCAGGCCGAGGCCGGCACGGCGACGAATGAGGAGGAGGCTGTGCAGGTGGCTCACCGCATCGGCTTCCCGGTGCTGGTGCGCCCGTCCTTCGTGCTGGGCGGCCGCGCGATGATGATCGTCTACGACGAGCAGGAGCTGCGCACCTACATGCGCGAGGCGGTGGACGCCTCGCCCGAGCGCCCCGTGCTCGTGGACCGCTTCCTGCAGCACGCGATGGAGATTGACGTCGACGTGATTGCCGACGGCGAGACGAGCGTGGTGGGCGCCATCATGCAGCACGTCGAGCCCGCGGGCATTCACTCCGGCGACTCCGCCTGCATGATCCCGCCCAACCGCGTCTCCCCCGCGATGCACGCCGAGATGATGCGCGCGGCCAAGGAGCTGGCGGCCCGCCTCGAAGTCAAGGGCCTCATGAACTGCCAGTTCGCCATCAAGGACGAGCAGCTCTACGTCATCGAAGTCAACCCCCGCGCCTCGCGCACGGTGCCCTTCGTCTCGAAGTCCATCGGCGTGCCGCTGGCCAAGCTCGCGGCCAAGGTGATGAGCGGCCTGACGCTCAAGGAGCTCGGCTTCACCAAGGAGGTGATTCCGCCCTATTACACCGTCAAGGAGGCCGTCTTCCCCTGGAACCGCTTCCCGGGCATCGACGTCGTTCTCGGCCCCGAGATGCACTCGACGGGCGAGGTCATGGGCATCGACCGCGACCCCGAGATCGCCTACATGAAGAGCCAGATCTCGGCCTTCAACCCGCTGCCCGACAAGGGCCTCGTCTTCATCTCCGTCAACGACCGCGACAAGGAGATGGTCACCGACATCGCGCGAGACATCGCCAGCGCGGGCTTCAGCATCTGCGCGACGAAGGGCACGATGCAGCACCTGCAGAGCCACGGTATCGCCTGCGAGCGCGCCTACAAGGTGCTCGAGGGTCACCGCCCGCACATCGTGGACCGCATCAAGAACGGCGACATCGTCTTCGTCATCAACACGCCGGGCTCGCACGATGCCCGCGAGGATGAGGTGGCCATCCGCGCCGCTGCCGTCAACAACAACATCTCCTACTGCACGGATCTCTCCAGCGCCCGCGCCTGCGCCGCCGCCATTCTTCATAACAAGAACAAGGTGACGACGGTCTGCACGCTGCAGGAGTTCCATGCCTCGGCTGAGGCCGCCGCGCGCGCCTGAGTGCCGCGCGTCCGGCCGGCAGGGCTGCCTCCCGCCCGAGTGCGGCCTGAGTGCGCCGCCGTCTGAGCCGTGAGGGGCTTCAGAGCCCTGCCGCGGACTCGACGCCGCCCCGTCAGGGACTCAGCTCCGGCTTCGGCCCTGCGGTTTGGCTCCGGCCCTACGGCTCGGTCGAATACACCCCGCCGCTGCTTCCGGCAGCGGCGGGGTGCCGCTTTCAGCCCCACGCTGCGCCTCGCCCGTGCCTCGCGCCGGGATTGCCTCTGTCGGGCTAAGCCGCCCGCCCTGTTCCCTCCCCGATTCTGTCCGGCACGAGCGGCCGTTTGCCGTATTTGCTCTCGGTGCTCGCTTGCACGGTTGACGACCGAGATCGCCGAACTCGCGAGGTCTTCGGGGCGCGTGGCTGCGGTCTCGGACGCCGAGTGCGGGCCCGCTCCGGCCCGGTGCAGGGTAGGGGAGACTCGCTGCGCGATCATAAGGGGCGTCGAGCCGGAGTCGCCTCAGGGGCGCCTTGCGGACTGTCTGAAATCGCGCGGGCGAAGCGGATAAGCTTGACAGGGCCGCTCACATTCAGTACAACTCTCCCGTGGATGGGGAGCCGAGAACGGAGGCTCTCTGAGCGCAGGGCGATGCAGCCTTGCGTCAGGGCCTTCCCTCCGCGTCCTCCACTCCGGCCCATCGCCGAGAAGCCGGCCCTTGCCCGGCACCTCCCTCTGCCCGAATCCTCCGCCTGCTTCCCCACCACCCCCACCCACCTGTTTCCACAGACGATTCTCCCTGCGACACCCCTCCTTTCCCGAGAGCCTCTTCGGCCCATCCCACGCGGAAAACGCATCCCCTCAGTCTCCCACAACCCGCCCCGACGACACGACGAGTCATGACGCCCCGCCCCTCGCTGCCCGACATCAGCTACCGCACGAGCAACCGACTCGCTGCCGTCGACATCATGCGCATTCTGGCTGCCCTCTGCGTGATGTACGAGCACCTGTATTTCGGCGACGTGCCCGAGCTCATCGTGCAGGTGCGCGAGGTGCCGGTGGAGATTTTCGGCCACATGAGCGGCATCTTTTTCGTGCTGGCGGGCTTTTTCGCCTGCCGTCGCATCACCTGGGGCAAGGCCCTGCGCAACGCTTGGTGGTGCTTTGCTCCCTTCGCCCTCTGGAACCTCATCTTCATCGCGGTCGCCGCCGACCGAAACAACGGCTGCGTCATCGGCCACAGCGCGGCTGATCTCTTCGGCGTCACCAGCTTTCTGCTGCCCGGCGGCCTGCTCTGGGATTCCGCACCCTCGCACCCCGCCAACACGCCGCTGTGGTTCATGCGCGACCTCACCCTTCTCTTCCTGCTTTCGCCGCTGCTCTGCCGCTTCGCGCGCTACCTGCTGCCGCTGCTGCTGATGATGTCGCTCATGCCCGCCTTTACCGCCGCCTTCCGGCCGGACTTCAACCTCTTTTTCTCGCCCTACGCCGTGGCGCTCTTCTGCTTCGGCTGCGCGCTCGGCTCAACACGCGACGATGTGCGTCGCGCCATGCTTCGCTTCTGCTCGCTGCCCCTCGTGCTGCTCTATCTCGCCGTGACAGCCGCCGGGGTGTACTTCGGTATCGACATTTTGGGCAAGGAGGGGGCAGACGTCACCTCAAAACCCCTCATCGTCTCGCTCATCAGCTTCTGCGTCTTTTACCAGCTCGCCCGCTACCTCGAGCTGCACCTGCCCGCTCTCGCCCGCTTCGCTCTCGCCTACGCTCCCGTCACCTTCCTCACCTTCGCGACCCACTCGCTCATCTACATGTTCGCCATCCCCGATGACTGGGCGACTTCCGAGGGATTCCTGCTCTGCCTGCCCCTGCTGATTTTCGCGCTTCAGGCGCTGCTCTTCGCCCTGCTCAAGCCGCGCTTGGTGCGGAGTTCGGCGGGGCGCTTCGCGCTCCACCTGTTCGCTCACTACAAGGCGCGGCCTGACGATCTGGAGCCCGCCCCGCAGGCGGTTGCTGACAGCGCGGATGGCTCTGCGCAGCGAGACGGAGCGCGGCCCTGACGGGTGTCTCCCGATGGTTCGGAGACGCGTTGAGAAGCAGTCTTTTTCCCCTCAGTGTTTCCCCTCACTCGGGTTTGGCACAGGTTCGTCGCGCCGCGGTGAACGTCCGCGCCGCGGCGACAATTTTGACTTCGAGGAGCGTCTCGGGGAGAAATTCGATAGATTGTATTAAAAATTTGTTTGATGTTATACGTTTTGAATTGACAGATTGTCAACTTATGTTAATCTCTTTGCCGTTCGCAGTAATTTTGCCTTCGGAAAAGCTTCGCGAACGATGCACCCGAAATGTCATTGGAGATCATACACGGAGATATCACTAAGTTAGAAGTTGATGTCATAGTCAATGCTGCCAACCGTTCGCTGCTCGGCGGCGGCGGGGTCGACGGGTGCATCCATAGGGCGGCTGGTCCGGCCTTGTTGGCCGAGTGTCGCGGCCTCGGGGGCTGTGAAACGGGTGATGCCAAACTGACCCGCGGTTACCGCTTGCCCTGCCGCTACATTATTCATACGGTCGGGCCGATCTGGCGCGGCGGGCGGTGCGGCGAGCGCGACTTGTTGAGTTCTTGTTATTTTCGCTCGCTGGAGCTGGCTCAGGAGTTCGGGTGCCGCTCCGTTGCCTTTCCGCTGATTTCCTCCGGCATTTACGGCTACCCCCGCGGCGAGGCGCAGCAGGTGGCTGAGCAGGCGATCAACGATTTTCTCGCGGAGAGGGATCCGAAGGGTCTCATGCGCGTGCTGCTCGTGCTCTATCCCTGAGTTTGTCGCCCCTTGTCGCCGCTGATACGGATCAACTCGGGGTGGCAGGGGGCAGGCGCGGCGGTGGCCTGAGAGGCCCTGCGGGAGGGCAGAGGAGCTCCGCGATGGGGCGGGGAGAGCTCCGGGAGCGGACGACGTGATGTGCGCTGCCCCCTTCTCTGTCATTGAGCGCATTCGGACTTGCCAAAAAGCGGACCGGGGACTATGCTGGTGGTGATGAAGCGCCTCTTTGCCATGCTGCTCTTCTGCCTGATGGCCACCGCCGTGCAGGCCTGGCAGCAAGTGAATGAAACCGCGCCGGAGCCCGCCCGCGAGTTCCGCGCCGCGTGGGTATCGACCGTCTACAACCTCGACTGGCCCTCGCGCGCCGGGCTCTCCCCCGCCCAGCAGCGCGCCGAGCTGCTGAACATCATCGAGAAGGCCCGCCAGATGCGGCTCAACGCCATCATCCTGCAAGTGAGGCCCAATGGCGACGCCCTCTACAACTCGCGCTACGAGCCCTGGAGCGCCTGGCTCTCCGGCGCGGGCGTCAACCCGGGCTACGACCCGCTCGCCTTCGCCATCGACGAGGCGCACAAGCGCGGCCTGGAGGTGCACGCTTGGTTCAACCCCTTCCGCGCGACCATCAGCGGGCGCCCCGTGGGCCGCGGGCACATTGCGCTGAAGCGCCGCGACCTCCTCAAGAAGGCCGGCAGCACGATGATCCTCAACCCCTCGGCGCCGGATGCCCAGGAGCACGTGCTCAAGGTCATCCTCGACGTCGTGCGCCGCTATGATATCGACGGCGTGCACCTCGACGACTACTTTTACCCCTACCCGCCCAACAACAACATCGCTGACGGCAAGACGCCCGCCCGGCGCCGCGCCGCGATCAACCACTTCGTCTCAACGCTCTACCGCGATGTCAAGGACATCAAGCCCTACGTGCGCGTCGGCATCAGCCCCTTCGGTATCTGGCAGCCGGGCTACCCCCGGCAGGTCGAAGCTCAGGTGAACGCCTACGAGCATCTGGCCTGCGATGCCCGCCTCTGGCTGCAAAAGGGCTGGGTGGACTATCTGGCCCCCCAGCTTTACTGGCGCATCTCGGGCAAACAGAGCTTTACCGCCCTCATGCAGTGGTGGAGCAGCATCAACCCGAATCGCCCCGTGTGGCCCGGCATCGCCTCTGTGCGCATCAAGAGCAAGGAGGATCCCGGCCGCACGGCTGCCGAGATCGGCGCGCAGATCGCCGCCACGCGCCGCTACGCGCGGCAGAGCTCCGGCCAGCTCTTCTGGAGCTGGCGCTCCCTCGGCAGCAACCGCGGCGGTGTGCTCCGCGAACTGGCGCGCTATTACCCCGAGGCGGCCCTTCCGCCCGCGATGCCGTGGTGCGGCAATACGCGGCCCGGCCGACCTGCCGTGGCGGCGCAGAACGTCCGCGGCGGCTGCCGCATCACCTGGAGGCCGGCGGATCGCAGCGCGCGCAAGTGGGCGGTGCAGCTCGGCCGCGGCGGGCGCTGGTTCCTCTACTGTGTGCTGCCCTCGCGCGCGAACGCTATCGTGCTGCCGGCCTCTGTTTCTTCACGCATCGATCGCATCGCCATCAGGCCCATCTCGGCTTGCGGTAACAGCGGCGCGCCCGGTGTGCTCGCCCGCTGAGGATTCGGCCCTTTGCGGTTCCGTCCACCCTCAGGGGTGGACGCGGCGAGCACCCGGAACCTTTACTTTGTGCCGCCCCTTCGCCGCGGAGCGGGCGAGAGTGGGAGCGAGTTGCAGGGTGAGAGTGCGGCGGATACCCGGTGGCGTCAGACCGATGGCGGTGCGCCGCCGGTCTGACGGATGAGGGGAAGAGAAGGATTCTCAGCCCTTCATGCCGCTGATCTTCCCGTCGGCATCCACGCGAATCGCGCAGGCGGAGGGCTGCTTCGGCAGGGCCGGCATGCGCATGATGTCACCGCAGAGAGCGACGAGGAAACCCGCGCCGTTGGCGATCTCAAAATCGCGCACCGTGATCGTAAAGCCCCGCGGGCGACCCGTCAGACGGCTGTTGTCCGAGAGCGAGTTCTGCGTCTTCGCCATGCAGATGGGCAGATGCGTCAGCCCGTTGCGCCGCATGAGCTCCAGGCGGCGGTGCGCGCGCGGCGTCAGCACCACGTCATCGGCCCCGTAAATCTTCTGTGCGATGCGGCGCATGCGCTCCTCGGGCGACAGATCCAGCTCGTAGAGGCAGCGGAAGGGCTCCGTCGGCGCCTTCTCGATGCCGGCCAGCACCTCGCGGGCCAGCTCTCGGGCCCCCTCGCCGCCTCCGGAGAATACGTCGGCCACCGCGAAGCGCACACCCTGCTCGCGGCAGAACGCGCGCACCACCTCGATCTCCTCCTCTGTGTCGCTGCCTGCGAAGAGATTCAGCGCCACCGTCAGCGGGCGGCCGAAGAGAGCAGCGCTGCTCAGGTGCGCCTCCAGATTCGGCAGCCCTGCGCGCACCGCCTCGGGATCCGGCACGTCGAGATCGGCCTTCGCCGTGCCCCCGTGCATCTTCAGCGCGCGAATCGTCGCCACCAGCACGATGGCGTCGGGCGCCAAGCCGCTCTGTCGGCACTTGATATCCAAAAACTTCTCCGCCCCCAGATCAAAGGCGAAGCCCGCCTCCGTCACCGCGTAATCCGCGCAGGCCAGCGCCATCTTCGTCGCGAGAACGGAGTTGCAGCCGTGCGCGATGTTGGCGAAGGGCCCGCCGTGCACGAAGGCCGGCACGCCCTCGAGGCTCTGCACGAGATTCGGGTGGATCGCCTCGCGCAGAATGGCCAGCATCGCATCCGTCACGCCGAACTCGCTCGCGTAAACCACCTCATCGCCGCGCGTGAAGCCCACCACCATCCGGTCGAGGCGGCGGCGCAGATCCTCGAGATCTTCGGCGAGGCAGAGGCAGGCCATCACCTCCGAAGCCGGGGTGATGTTGAAGCCCTCCTCGCGCGACACCCCGTTGTGATTGAGGCCGATGACGATGTGGCGCAGCGCGCGGTCATTCATATCCATCACGCGCTTCCAGATCACCTTGTTCTGATCCAAATGCGTCGTGCCGTAGAAGAGGGCGTTGTCAATCACCGCCGCGAGCAGGTTGTTCGCCGCCGTGATCGCCGCAAAATCGCCGTTGAAGCAGAGGTTGATGCTCTCGCCGGGCGTCAGACTCGAGCGGCCGCCGCCCGTCGCGCCGCCCTTGCGGCCAAACACCGGGCCCATGGAAGGCTCGCGCAGCGCCAGACACACGCTCTTGCCCTCGGCCTTGAGCCCCTGCGCCAGACCGATGGAGACCGTCGTCTTGCCCTCGCCCGCCGGTGTCGGCGTCAGCGCGCTGACGAGAATGAGACGCCCGCGCGACGGTCGCTTTTTGAGCACATCGATGCTGACCTTCGCCCGATCGCGACCGTAGGGAATCAGATCCTGCTCCTCCAGCCCGAGGGCCGATGCCATAGCTGCGGTGAAACTGAGTGCTGCCATGGCGCCATGCTAGCACAGAAGCCCGCCTTTGGCAAACGCAAAGCCCGCCGATTGTCATCCGCCGCAGCGGACATGGAGGACTTGCCGGGCCTTGTGAAAGTCTTCGGCCTGTCGTTGCCTTCCCGTTGCCCGGCTCTCCGGTATGCGTCGGAGCTGCCGATGTTGGGAGGACAGGCTCAGAGGGTGTTTTTTCGCACGGGCGGTTTCGAGACCCGATTCTTTGAACAGGAGGAGAGCCGTTCCGCCGGATCTCTCCCTCCACTCTCTGCAGCGGGAATGAAAAATGCCGGATCTTGACAGATCCGGAACGGTGTGATATCAAGTGATGCGTCATGACTTCCCCCCGCTTCAGTATAGTCACCCCTGCGTGGAACGTCGAGCGATGGTTGCCCGAAACGATTGCATCCGTGCGAGCTCAGACGGTGACGGATTGGGAGCTCATCGTTGTTGACGACGGTTCGACGGACGGTACGGCCGCGATCGTGAAAGGGCTGGACGATGATCGGGTGCGGCTGATCAGCCAGCCTAACTCCGGTGTCAGTATCGCGCGCAATCGGGGAATCTCGGAAGCGCGGGGAGAGTTCATCGCCTTTCTGGATGCCGATGACCTCTGGTCTCCCACGCATTTGCAGCGGGCTCAGGAGTACTTTGATCGCTTTCCCGAGGGGCAGTGGTATGCGGGGAGAAAGGCGGGCGGGACTCAGCCCCCGCGAAGCTGGGAAGAAGGGCAGGGATTTGACGAACACTGTTATTTTACAGACAACGGTGATTTCCTGCCACACAGCTCTTCAGTAGTCGTCCGCAGGAGCTTCATCAGCGATATTCCCGAGCTCTTTCCTGCCCATGTTCCTTATGGGGAAGACATTGTGGCCTGGGCCCGACTGGCTTGCAAAAACCCGATTTTTGGCAGCGGCAAGGCCGTATCCGTGTTTTACCGCTGCCGGCCGAGCAGTGCCATGGAAACGAGAAGCCGCAATCAGGAGCTTGAACGGGAGAACCGATACCTCGCCCTGCACGATGAGCTCGTCTTGCCGTCGACCTACTCGAAGGAAGCTCGGCTCTTCGTGCAGATGCGCATCCTCCAGGGCCTGCGGGGCATTATGGAACGCAGGGCCCTCAAATCGGAATTTACGGAGATGATCGACCGCTATCAGGGAAGGTTGGGGCCTGTTTTTACCCTCTGGATTCGCCTCTTCACCTTTCTGTTGAGGGTCTTGGTATGGGCCTTCAAGCAGCCGATGCAGCACTATTTGGTCAGGCATCGGGCCCACTGAGTCCTTGGAAGAGCTGAGGGAAGCCGTGCTTTATACTTGACAGTGGAGAAGGGCTCAGCTAGCATCTTGCCGCGGCTGCGTCGCTTGCTTCCGCAGGCCGAGCCCTTTTCAGGCTTCGTCCTTCACTCCACCCGTCCTCGTCTCAGCCCGTCCACCTGCTCTGATTCGTCCTCTTTCAAAGCCCCGAAGCCGCCCTTTCCCCTCGATTCCTCCCCATGACGCGCGCCCTCAGAACCTGCATCCGAGCGACCCTGCTGGCGCTGGGTGCCGGAGTCACCCTCGTCTCCTGTTACCCACCCCCTGAAACCTACCCCTACACCCAGCTCATCACCGAGCGGCGCCAGAGCCTCTCGGACGAGCTCATCAAGCTGCTGCCCCCCGAGCAGCGCAGTTTGCCCGCTGCACAGGAGGAAGCTCGATGGCTGGCCGACACCGCCTACAAGGCCGCTGCCGGCGTTGCGCGCGTGAACGACTCGAACTTCCCCGGCTGGTCCGGCAACATCCTCGTCAACTGGGGCATTCAGGATCGCGGCCTCTGCTGGCACTACCAGCACGATCTCTACCGTGAGCTGCGCCGCCGCCCCCTGCATTACTTCACCCTCGGCTGCTGCGTGCGCGACCGCTCCGAAGCCTCCGAGCACAACTGCGTCTACATCACCTCCAAGGACAAGGCCTGGCCCATGGCCTGGGTGCTCGATGCCTGGATGTGGAACGGCCGCCTCAAGGTCGACAAGGGCTGGACTCTCGATCAGGACCGCTGGAAGGACCGAGCTGATACCTGCCGCATGCTTGAGCAGTTTTTCCCCGAGGGTCACCTGTTACCCTGCGAGTTCTGGGCCGTCATTCGCATCAGCAGTAAGCGCTACGTCAGCGTCTACACACAGGAAGCCATGCAGAGCTCGCAGTATGAGCGCATGTCCGAGAACATCGCGGAGGGCGAAAAGGAGCACCCCGGCAAGCTCACCAACTACTGAGTTGACGCTCGGCGCCTGATTTCACGGCGCTTGATGCCCGGGGATCCCTCCCGGGGAGACTTCCGGAGAGACTCTCGGCGAAGCTCCCCGCCGCATAGCTCCTTGGGGGAGCTCCTCATGCCCGTTCAGCGGGCTGTTGCCTGCCCGTTGGGGAACCCGATCATGATTTCGAAGGGCTGCCGTGCGCCCGTTCGGAAGGGCGCCGCGCGTCACCGAAAAGCCGCGCGACGGAACCCGTGGACCGCGCCCAAAGCCGGCTTTGCAGACCCATCTGCCGCGTCGCTTTGCGGCGAAACCTAACGGAAAACGCCCGCCGAAAAACCGTGCAAGCCACGCTTTTGACTTGCCAAGCGCGGGAGCGTTCCTTAGAATGCTGACGTGCACCAGATTGTTTTCAATGATATCAGCGCCGCGGAAGTTTCCGCCATTCCCACCCCGGAACAACTCGAGCTCATCTCAGCCTTTCAGGTTGATGAAAACTGCCTGAACCACATCGCCGACGATCCCCGCTTCGGCGTCGTTGAACGCGACGGCCGCCGCATCTACCGATTCCGCTCCGGAGACTACCGCCTCTACTTCACCGTCGAAGAGGGTAACAAGGTCATCGTTCAGCGCGTGCTGCACGCCAACTCGCTCAAGGACTTCCTCTTCCGCTCGAGCATCGGCGGTTCGGAGGATCAGAAGCTCAGCGGCTCGCGCTCCTTCTGGCGCCTGATTGAGGAAGGCGAGCAAGCCCCCCGCCGCTGAGTCGGCAGGGCGACACAACCGGAGCGCCATGTCTGGCCTGCTGAGCGGACTCCTGAGCACCCCCGCCCGCGTCGCTGCCGTCGCGGGCGTCACCTTCGTGCAGCTCGTGCGCATGAAGCTCTTTCTCGCCGTCGGCGCTCTGGCCCTGCTGCTGCTCGGCCTGCAATTCCTGCCCTATCAGGAGAGCATCTCCGTCGAGTACAGCGGCGTTGAGCAGCTGCACCTGCTCAAGGACATCGGCATCGGCTGCATGCAGCTCTTCGGCCTCATCTTCTGCGTCGCCGCCACCTCCCTGCTCATCCCCCGCGACAGCGAGGACCGCATCCTCTACACCATCCTCTGCAAGCCCGTCCCGCGCTTCGACTACCTGCTCGGCAAACTGCTCGGCGTGCTGCTGCTGCTGCTGATCACCTTCGCCCTGATGGACGGTCTGCTCAGCCTGCTGATCCACCTGCGCGAAGGCGATATCACCGCCCGCGTCACCGACGTCCTCCGCAGCCGGGGGGCCGACGCCGACATCATCGATCAGGCCGTCGCCCACATCCACGTCGCCGCCGGCTACGGGCAGATGCAGCAGGGCATCATCGCCATGGGCCTCGGGCTGGCCGTGCTCACCAGCCTTACCTTGCTGCTCTCATGCTGCACGAGCGGCACCATCATCAGCATGATCTTCGCCCTCTCCGCCTACTTCATCGGCATGTTTCAGCAGCAGCTCTTCACCCTGCTGCACAGCGGTGAAGGCGTCGGCCCCGGCCTGCGGCTCCTCACCGGCTGCGTCTCCGTGCTGCTGCCCGACTTCAGCCTCTTCTCGCTCACCGACGCCACCTCCGCCGGCGCCGACCCCGGCCTCGGCATGATGCTGCGCCTCGCCCTCCTCGCCCTCGGCTACATGCTGCTGCACCTGCTCACCGCCACCTGGATCTTCAGCCGCAAGGAATTCTGAGATCCAGCCGGCGGGTGGGCCTTGCATGCGTGGGCCTTGCATGCGCGTAGCTGCCCGCCGACTCGCCCGTGGATGCACGTCCCCACCCCCGGGAGAAGCCTGAGCCGCACCGCGGCCCCGCGCCGGCCCCTGCGCCCTCCTCTTTCGCTCTCTCTTTTCACTCTCCCCTTTCACCTGCCGCCTTCACCGCCGGCGCAACCCGCCCTCCGACTCACTCCCCCATGAACTGGGAATCCATCCTGGCCCAAGCGCTCACCCTCGTCGTCGTCTTTGATCCCATCGGCAACGCCCCCGTCGTGCTCGGCCTGCTTCAAAAGGTGGCCCCCGAGCGGCGGCGCCACATCCTGATGCGCGAGATGCTCTTCGTGCTCGCCCTGCTGCTCGTCATCTACTTTGCCGGCAGCACCGTGCTGGGCATGCTCGGCATCAGCCGCAGCTCCCTCACCCTCACCGGCGGCATCATGCTCTTCCTCATCGCCATCGGCCTCATCTTCCCCTCCGTCAACGTCATGCGCCAAACCGGCGACGACGAGGTGGATGCCGAGCCCTTTATCGTGCCGCTCGTCGTGCCCCTCATCGTCGGCCCCGCGGCCATCTCCATCATCATGCTGAACTCCTCGCTGTGCACCGGGTTCGCCGACCGCCTCGCCGGCATCCTCTCCCTGCTGCTCGCCTGGCTCATCCAGAGCGCCGTGCTCCTTTGCTCCGGCAGCCTGCTCAGCCGCCTCGGCCACAAGGGCATCGTCTCCGTCACCCGCTTCATGGGCATGATCCTCGTGCTCATCGCCGTGCAAATGATCCTCAACGGCATCACCGACTACATCGAGAACCTGCACATTCCCGGCGCTGAGCCCCTCGCCCCCGCTGCCCTTCCCACGGGCGCGGAAGCCGCCGGCTCGGCGCTCGACAGCGCCGCTGCTTCCTCCGCCTCCGCATCTCCTGTCGGCGACGCGAACTCCCTCTCCTCCCCCTCATGATCCCCTCCTCCCCATCCCCTGAGACGGGCGCCCAATTACAGCGGTTGGGCTCACCCCTCCCGCCGAAGCTCCCCGGCGCCGAAGTCGCCGCAGACCCTGCGCGCCACGCGGCCGGCCGACCCGCCGCCCTGCCTGAGACGGCCCCCGCCAAGACGAGCTGCCGGGAGAGCGAGGGCGCCTCTTCGCGCCGCATCCACGAGGGCGAGGAAATCCCGCAGAGCTCGCCGAACGCCGGAAGTTCGGCGAGCCCGGAGAGCTTGGAGAGCCGGGTCGCCTCGGGCGACCCCCACGCCTGCATGCAGCTCGCTTGCCGCCTCATGCGCGGGCGCGGCGTGGAGCGCAACTTTGAGCGCGCCGTCGAGCTCTTCGACATCGCCGCGCGCGCCGGCGACATCGACGCCCTCTACAGACTCGGGAAGTGTTACCTCCGCGGCATCGGCTGCGCGAAAGACCCGGCCGGAGCCGCCGGATGCTTTGAGCGCGCCGCCGGCTGCGGACACGCCGCCGCCGCCTTCAAGCTCGGCAACATCTTCGAAGAGGGCATCGGCGCGCCCCGCAGCAGCGAACTGGCCGCCTACTGGTACCGCCGCGCCGCCTACCTCGGCGAGCCGCGCGCCTACGACGCCCTGCTGCATCTCGCCCGCCGCCCGCGCCCCCGCCGGCCCGGGCGCTGAGCACCCACTCTCTCCTTGTTTTTAATCTTGACAAGGCTCCGGGTGCTGGGTAGGATTCCTGCCGCCATGAACCGCAAGACCCTCATCAGCTTCGGCCTCATCGCCGCCGCCACCCTCCCTCTGACCTCCTGCCTGACTGCGACCACCTTGGCCGCCTCCGCCGGCAGCGCGGCGCTCGAGAACATCGACCCCACCGCGCTCTTCAGCAGCGATGCCCCGCGCAACATGGAGCGCGGCCGCATCATGCAGCTCAGCGGCACGGAGCAGGGCAACGACAGCCAGGTCAGCAATGATGAGCTGACCGTCAACTTCATCGGCAACATCACCCAGGAGCAGCAGGGCGCCTCCACCATGCGCTACACCTACAAGCGCCTCGACAAGCAGCGCGCCACGCTCGAGGTGAAGCGCCTGAACAATGGTTGCCTCGACTCCTCCGCCCTCTACAACCTCTACTTCACCGAAGGCGGCAAGGGCAACTACACCATGCAGCGCAAGGACGCCTACGGCAACACCGTGAGCGCCGGCAGCGGCACCTTCATCCTGAACTGAGCCGAGCTCAGCAGCGCCTCGACGCCTTGGCGTCACCATCCCGCCGCCTCCCGCGCCGCCGCTCCTCTCGCCTTCCCTCGCCTCGTCCTCCCTCCTCCCGTTCCCGAACCCTCGGCGTGACCCTTCAAGAGCTCATCACCCATTACCTGCGCAGCCGGCAATTGCAGGGCCGCATGCGCCTCGCCGTGGATGAGGAGGCTCGCGCCGTATTGCGCGGCTGGATGCTCGCCGCGCGCAGCGGACGCCGCGCCGAGGCTGCCCCCAGCCGCAGCAACATCCCCGCCGGTGCCGCCTCGGGAGCCGGAATCACTGTCTCTGGCGGAGCAGCCTTCGGAGATTCACCCGCTGAAACGGCGGCTGCCTCGGGATCCACCCCCTCACCCCTCACGGGCCACACATTGGCCGGCGGGGCCGGAGCGCCGAACGCGCCCGGCGCCCCGCTCGCCTCGGGTGATGCAGCCGGAGCGAATCCCGCCCCCGCACGGAGCGGTCCCCCCGGCCCCGGCGCAGTCGCCCGAGAAGGCGGCGCTCTCGGAACCCACGCGGCCCCCGGCGCCCCGGCACCGGGCTCGCTCATGGAAGTCGCCATGCAGGAGCCCGTGCGCGAGCCGGAGCTCACCGAAGAGGAGATCCCCTTCTTCCGCCCCGGCGGCAGCACCCCCGAAGAGACTTGGGAGCTCATGCAGCGCCTGCTGCCCGTCTGGAAGCCCCTGCTGGAGCTCAACAGCCTGCGTCGCACCCCCGTCTTCGGCATGGGCAATCGGAACGCCGACATCATGTTCGTCGGCGACGCCCCGGGCTACAACGACGAATTGCGCGGCGAACCCTTCCGCGGCGAAGCCGGCGAGAAGCTCGACGCCATGCTGCGCGCAATGAACCTCAGCCGCGAGAGCATCTACATCACCCACCTCGTCAAATTTCGCCCGGCCATGCCGCGGCAAACCACCAACACCCGGCCCCCCACCGTCAAAGAGATCCTCTTCTCGCGCTCCGTGCTCGACCTCGAAGTGCGGCTCGTGCAGCCGCGCGTCATCGTGGCGCTGGGCGTCATCGCCGCGCGCGGCCTTCTGCAGCGCGGTGAGCTCCCGCTGGCGGCCTATCAGTCCCAACCCGGCGACTACGACGGCATCCCCGTCATCGTCACGCACCACCCCAGCTACCTGCTGCGCACCAGCAACCTCGCCGAGCGCCGCCGCCTCTGGGAGGAAATGCTGCGCGTGCTCCAAATCGCCGGCCTGCCCATCACCGAAAAACAGCAGCGCTACTTCCTGCCCAAGCAGCAGAGCTGAGGCGCCACCCTGCTGCACCCCCTGCTGCACGCAGAGTTCGCGCCCGACCCCTCGCTCCTCCGGCGCCTCGCGACCGAGCGCTTCCCTCAAGATTCACCGAGCCACGCCCGCTGGGCTTCGCATGGCTCTGTACACGGCTCTTCACACAGCAACGGCATATCTCTGACGCAGCGCCGTCGTTGGGCAAAAGCCGCCTCCCTTGAAATTCCGCCCACGCCTTCAGCAAGCGGGGTGCGTCTGCCCGAAAACCCGAGACAGGCGCTCAGCAGGAGCCCTCGCCGGATGCTGCGGCCCCTGCCGCAGGCGCGTGAAGGGATACCTTATCGGGAGACGGAGCAGCGGCGGCCCCACTTTCGGCCCCGGGAGCCGCTGCTGGAGCCGCTTCGGAAGGCTCTTGTTCGGCGGCGCGGGGGCGGTACTGCGTCTGCCGCACGCGCGGGCGCTTGCGGCGGAAATAGTCCGCGTGCTCCGCGACCCAAGCCTCGTAGAGATCGGGCCGATTCGCCTTCGTGCGCTCCAGCGCATGCTCGAGACGCCACTCCGCAATCGCCTTGTGGTTGCCCGAGAGAAACACCGCCGGAACCTCCATCCCGCGAAACACATTCGGCTTCGTGTAGGCCGGAGCCTCCAGCAGACCGTCGGAGAACGACTCCTCCACGCTGCTGCGCGCATCGCCGAGGGCCCCCGGCAGCAGGCGCGCCACCGCATCGATCACCACCACCGCCGCAATCGCCCCGTTCGTCAGGATGTAGTCGCCGATGGACAGCTCCAGATCCACGAGCGTGTCAATCACGCGCTGGTCCACGCCCTCGTAGTGGCCGCAGAGGATGATGTAGTGCGCGTTGCCGCCCTCCATGCAGGGAGCAGCCAGCTCGCGCGCCACCGACTGGCGGAACACGCGGCCCTGCGGCGTCATGAGAATCACCTTCGTCTCCGGGCGGCGCAGCTGCTCAATCGCCTCAAAAATCGGCTCGCACTTCATGAGCATCCCCTGGCCGCCGCCGCAGAGGTAATCATCCGTGCGGCGATAGCGGTCGTGGGCCCAGTCGCGCAGTTGGTGCGCGCGCACCGCGATCAGACCCTGCTCCGCAGCGCGCCCTATGATACTCTGCGACAGGGGCCCGGTGATCATCTCCGGGAAAAGCGTCAGGACATCAACTTCAAGCATGGCGAAACGTGAAGATCCGAAATCAGAGAGTCGGGAATCAGGCGGGAAAAGGGCGAACGACGTCAAGCGCAGGCGGGAAAGCGGCGGGGCGGCACCCGGAAGCGGAATCTACGCCCCCGCAGGGAAGCTGCCCTCCGTCCCGCTGCAGAGCCGCCGCCGGCAGCACCCGCCGCGCCGCGCTCACCGAAGGAGCCGGGCGGAGAGGTGCCGCCGGGGGGCAGGGCGTCATGCATTGGCGTTGTGGCGCAGCATCGCCTCGATGTAGGCGTCGATGTTGCCGTCCATCACATCCTGAATGTTGCCGGACTCCACGCCCGTGCGCAGGTCCTTCACCATCTGATAAGGCTGGAAGACGTAGGAGCGAATCTGATTGCCCCAGGCGATGTCGCCCTTCTCGGAGTACTGGCGATCCGCCTCGGCGCGCTTGCGATCCTCCTCGAGCTGAATGAGGCGGGCCTTGAGCATGCGCATGGCCTCCTCGCGGTTGCGCAGCTGCGAGCGCTGCGTCTGGCAGGCCACGATGATGCCCGTCGGCAAGTGCGTCAGGCGCACCGCCGTCTCCACCTTGTTGACGTTCTGGCCTCCCTTGCCGCCCGAGCGGTAGGTGTCCATCTTCACATCGGACTCCTTCACCTCAATCTCGACGTCATCCGAGATATCCGGCGTCGCATCCAGCGAACAGAAGGACGTGTGGCGCTTGCCCGCCGCGTCGAAGGGGCTCATGCGCACCAGACGGTGAATGCCGCGCTCATTCTTCAGATAACCGTAGGCGTATTCGCCCTCAATCTTGATGGTCACCGAGCGAATGCCGGCCTCGTCGCCGTCCGTGCTCTCCATGATCTCCGTCGTGAAGCCGTGGCGTTCGCAGTAGCGCAGGTACATGCGCATGAGCATGCTCGCCCAGTCGCAGGCCTCCGTGCCGCCGGCGCCCGCGTGAATCGTGATGTAGCAGCCGGCGCTGTCGTGCGGGCCGTTGAGCAGCGTGATGAGCTCAAACTCCTCCAGCCGCTTCACCCAGGCCTTGAACTCCGCATCCGCCTCGGCTGCCATCTCAGCATCCTCGCGGGCCATCTCGATGGCGACTTCCACGTCCTCGAGACTCTTCTCCAGAGCGCGGTAGTGCTCCAGCCGGTGCTTGAGCGGGTTCACCTCATTCATGAGCGCGCGCGCCGCAGCCGGGTCATCCCAGAAATCCGGCGCGCTCATGCGAGCATCCAGCTCACTGACTTTTTTTTCAATGCCTCCGAGGTCAAAGATAGCTCCCGAGCTCGGAAAGACGGCTGCGCATGGCGGCCGTGTCGAGCGCCGAGAGATCGATATTGGTCGTCTGGTTCTCCATACGGGGAGGGAGTATACCGATTTCTGTTCTCCCTGTCAACGTTATTACGGAGCATCGCCACCGCCCGGCCGGGCGCATGAGCCCTCGCGCACGCGCGCCTCTCTCTGAAAGGAGCATCCGGGGGAAGCTCGGGGCGCCGAGGCAGGAGGAGAGGCCGCAGCATACGGCGCTTCCGGGAGGGAGGCAGGATATCGGGGCAAGGCGATCGGAGGCGAGGGCTCGCCGATTTTGTCGGCTCTGACGCTGATTTGACTTTCCGCCCGGGGCATGAGACGGTATAATATCCCCGTGCCGATTTGTCCGAAATGTTTTGCCTCCATCCACGTCGGAGCGCTGGATCAGTGCCCCGCGTGCGGCTACAGCCTGAGGCGGGCTGATCGGATCTTCGGGCGTGGGCAAGTCGAGTTCCCGCGCGTGCTCGACGCCGCCGGCGCGCTCACCCGCGACCAGCGCCGCGAAATGCTCGCCTTTCTGGAGCGGCTGGAGCGCAACATCAGCCCCGTTGCCCTCGGCATCTACATCACGGACAAGGGCAAGCCTCAGGACTTTTGCACCCTCGCCCACTGGATTCTCAACCACGCCCACATTCACCAGCCCTCCTTCGGCAAGCGCGAGAAGATCCGCGCCGTTGAGAGCTCGGAGATCCGAGTGCGTCGCCCCGGCGAGCCGGAAGAGGAGGCCGAGCCGGCTCCCTCGCGCTTCCGGCAGTTGCTGCATGAGGTCGGCGGCCTGTTTCTCGATTATTTCCGCCCGCTGCCGCCCTCGGTTCGCCACGAGTGGATGCTGCTTCTGGTTCTCGACGTGCAGCTCGAAGTCGCCTGCTTCAGCTGGGGCTACATGCTCGATCCCTACATCAACCCCGACCGCATCAACACCTGCATCATCAAGGGGCAGCTGAGCTTCCGCGAGCGCGAGCTCGTCTCGGGGCTCAAAACCGTCATGCGCGCCGCCGTGCGCCAGATCGCCTCGCACAGCCGGGCCGTGACGAAGAAGCTTCGCAATAAATATGACACCTGGCCCGTGCTGATCGGCGGCGCGCTTGCCCTCAGCCTCGCGGCGGCAACGGCCCCGGCGCAGGCGCAGGAGGCCCTGCCGGCCCCGGCTGCGCCGCAGGTGCTCGATGAGGACGTGGCCGTCGATCCCGATGCGGAGGATGTGGCGGTGGATCCTGATGCGGAGGACGTAGCCGTCGACCCGGAGGCGGAGGATGTGGCGGTGGATCCCGACGCGGAGGACGTGGCTGTCGACCCAGATGAGGCGGGGCATGCCGATGGGGATGCCGCCGATGGTGCCGCAGCCGATTCTCCCGGAGCGTCGGAGGGCGGGGCTGAAGGGACGCCCGGCGAAAAACCGGGCACCGAGACGCCGGCTCCCGCTCCTGCGGCGCCGAGTGCGGATTTGCCCGCTCCCTGGAAGGATGAGGATTATCGCCGCCTGATGACGGGTGAGCTGGCTGAGGGCTATGCGGCCCTCATTCCGGCCCGGCGCGCGGAGGCGCTCAAGCTTCCGCAGGCGACGGATCGCCCGGAGAGCGACAGCGAAGTGCCGCTGCGCTACACCACGGCCTACACGACGCCGCCCGCCGACGGGCTGATTGATCCCCAGCACCTGCTGAGCACGGCTGAGCGCGAGGACCTCCTCCACGTGCTCTCGCGCGTGAATGCCGATTCTCTCTGCCGCATCAACGTCGCCGTCTTCAAGAGCAGCCAGAAGCTCAGCCCCGAGCTCGGCATCGCCAACCTGACGCTCGTCACCTCGGAGCCCTGCCGCTACACGCTGCTCATCAGCTACCCGCTGGGGGCACCCGCGGAGCTTGAGCTGGGGCTGCATGAGCTACGCCTCAGCGATGAGCAGCGGCACGCCTGGCTGCTCGCCATGCGAGCTGAGGCTGCCCGCTGCGGCAGCGGGGTCGAGGGCATCATGGCAGCGGTGCGATCTCTGGCGCAGTCCGCCGCCCCCGTGGTGGCCGGTCTCAAGCCTCTGGAGGCCGAGGTCTCGGGCAAGATGCCGCTCATTGATCTGCCGATGCGGCAGCGGGCCGATGAGGAGAAACAGGGCACGATGGACAAGATGCGGGCTGCTCTCAGCAATCCCGACAATCTGCCGATGTTTGTGGCCGTTGGCGTGTTCGCGCTGGCGATTGTTTTGTATGGTCTCTTCAGGCTGATCCGGAACAGTCATGGCGTGCTCATTGACTCGGAGCCCGATCGCCGCTTGGCTTCGCCCTACGGAGCGGGCGTCAGCCGCCTCGTGCGCTACCTCCACGGGCGCGAGGATCACGACGAGGCACCTCCGTTCTGAGCCGGTGCCGCTGTTCCGCACAGACGGAGCAATGCAGCAGGCGGGGACGTTGAGGCGATGGGGTTTCGCAGGCGGCTCTTTTGCAGGCGGTTCTCCGGGAGGGCGCCGCGGTGTTGGGGGAGGAGTAGGGGGAGGTCTCGGATGCAGCCGGAATGAAGCCGGAAGGACGTCTCTGAACGCTGTGCTGTCGGCGGAGGTATGCTCTGCTGCTCTGCGTGGTGCATGACAAAACCCCCGCAGAACGCGTGCTCTGCGGGGGTGAGGGAGGAGCTGTTCACAGCGTGAGTGACTCCGTCAGCGCTCTCCGAACGCGCCGTTAGTGGCGGTGAGGCGGAGGTACCGGGCGCCGATGTGGCGGAGGTACCGGGCGCCGATGTGGCGGAGGCACCGGGCGACCGTGGTGGCGGGGCTCTTCAATCCGGTAGCCGCGGGCGGCGGCGTTGCGCTGGCATTTGCCGCACTCCGGCACGTAGTACTGATGCACCGGGCAGGAGCGGTTGTTGCGCTGGCACTTGCCGCATTCCGGCACGTAGTACTGATGCACCGGGCAGGAGCGGTTGTTGCGCTGGCACTTGCCGCATTCCGGCACGTAGTGCTTGTGCACCGGGCAGGAGTTTTGCAGGCGAATGATGGGTGCCGCTTCAGCCGGAGCGGCGGCGAATCCCAGAGCCAGAGCGGCTCCGGCCAGAATCATGCTGAGGTAATGTTTCATTGTTGTTTTCGGGGTTGGTTGTTTCGTTGACCCTTCGCCTCTGAGAACGCAGAGCCTAGTTCCAGTCTACAAAAAAGTTTTAAAAAGGCAACTTTTTTCGTATATAAATTAGTGCGCCTTGCGGCGGAGCCGTCAGCTGCTCCTTGCGGGCGATGGAGGGCAAACAAAGAGGGGAAGCGCTCATCAGCGCTTCCCCTCTGAGGAGATCCGGCCGGAGCCGGTGGGAGGATGCATCAGGCTTCTCAGGCGGCAGGCGCCGGAGCGGGAGCGGGTGCCGGAGCGGGGGCCTGAGGAGCCGGGCAAGCGCCACTCGGGCAGGGAGCACCGCCCTTCGCACGGCGCTCGGCGCGGCGCTGCTCACGGGCGGCGTGCATGGCCTCGCGCTCCTGGGCGTCGAGCTGGCCGTCCTTGTTGGCGTCAAACTTCTCGAGCATGCGGGGGCCGGGGCCCGGGCGCTTGCCGTCGGGGCGGAAGCCGGGACGGGGGCCGCCGCGGAAGCCATCCGGGCGGGCACCGCCGTTCTCACGGCGCTCGGCGCGGCGCTCGGCGCGGCGCTGCTCGCGGGCGGCGCGCATGGCCTCGCGCTCCTGGGCGTCGATCTGGCCGTCCTTGTTGGTGTCAAACTTCTCGAGCATGCGGGGATTGGGCCCGCGGCGCTTGCCGTCGGGGCGGAAGCCGGGCGCATTCGCATCAGCCGAGGCGGCGGGGGCTGCCTGCGGGTTGGCGGGGGGAGCGGGAGGCATCGGGGCTGCGGGAGCGGCGTCTTGAGCGCAGAGCGGCATAGCCGCTGCCAGGAGAATCAGTAGGGTGCTTTTCATGGTTTGAATGGGGGTTGAATGGGAGTTTGGTGAGGTTGTTACCTGTCCTCAGCTCAGAGAACACAAGTCCCCGCTGCGCATCTACAGCACAGCGGGGATTTACGGAAAAAATAGAGAGCCGGCAAAGCTCGCGGCTGCGGAAAGAGGAGCAGTCGCGCGCAGCTCGGCGCCGGGAAGGGCAGAACTCAGCGCAGATAATCGAGCAGTTGGCGGAGGGCGCGGCTGCGGTGCGAGATGCGGTTTTTCGCCTCGGCAGGCATGTCCGCAAAGGTCTCGTCATGCCCCTCAGGCACAAAGAGCGGGTCGTAGCCGAAGCCGCCCTTGCCCGACGGGGTGAGGGTGATGTGCCCCTCGACGCGTCCGTCGAAAGCCGCCAGCTCGCGCCCGCCCTCGGCGAGGCTCATGGCACAGACGAAGCGCGCGCGGAAGGGCTCTTCACCCGGGCGAGCCGAGAGCTCGGCGAGCAGCTTGCGGTTGTTGGCGGCATCATCGCCGTGCACGCCGGCGAAGCGAGCCGAGTGCACGCCGGGCGCCCCGCCGAGGGCATCGACGCAGAGCCCCGAGTCATCGGCCAGCACGAGGCCGGGCAGCAGAGCCGAAATGCCGCAGGACTTCAGCCGCGCATTCTCGGCGAAGCTCGTGCCGTTTTCTTCAATCTCCGGCGCCTGCGGAAAATCGGCCAGCGTGAGCACCTCGTAGCGGGCGGGCAGCAGCGCGGCGATTTCCTGCGCCTTGTGCGCGTTGCGCGTGGCGACAATGAGGCGGATGCGGTCAGCGGGTGTTGAAGTTTGTGTCATGGCGAATATCGGGTCTCAGATGGCGGTGAAAAACGAAGGGCGGGCCCGCGGCTCAAGCTGTTGTGGCGGAGCCGTCGGACTCCTCGTTTTTGCGAACCTTCGGCAGCGTGTGGTCCTTGTTCGGCATGTAGTGGCGCAGGAAGAGCCAGAGCACGGCGACGCTCAGCGCGACGGAGAAGAGGTCGGCCGCCGACTGCGAGAACCAGACGCCCTCTTCGCCGAAGAAGCGCGGCAGGACAAAGAGACAGGGCAGCAGGAAGACCAGCTGGCGGCTGAGGCTCAGGAAGATGCTCATGACGGGGCGCCCGATGGCCTGGAAGAAGTTACTGATGATAACCTGAACACCGACGAGGGGGAAGAAGTAGGAGAAAAGGATGATACCCTTGGCTCCCAAGTCAATGAGCTTTGTAGCGTTCTCATCGCTTTCCTTGGCGAAAAGCTCGAGAATATCGCGCGGGAAGAGATGCACGAGAACGAAGCCGATGGAGGAGATGATGAAGCCCGAGATGAGAGCCAGGCGCAGCACGTGGCGCACGCGGGTGAACTGGCCCATGCCGAGGTTGTAGCCTGCAATGGGCTGCATCCCCTGAGCCACGCCGAGCACAATCATCACAAAGAAGAAGAGCGTGCGGTTGACGGAACCGAAGGCGCCCACACCCATTTCGCCGTCGTAGGCGAGGAAGAGGTGGTTGTAGACCACGGTGATGACGCAGCCGCAGACGTTGAGCAGGCAGGGCGGCAGGCCCACGGTGAAGATGCGCTTGACGATCTTGCCGTTAAGCTTGTAAATGCCGCGGCGGAAGTGCAGCAGCTGGCGCTTGTTGACGTAGTGCGTGAGCACCCAGACGAGCCCGACGGCCTGCCCGGTAATGGTAGCCCACGCCGCACCCGAGACTCCCATGCCGAAGACCTGCATGTAAATAGGCGCGGCGATGAGGTTGACAACCATCGTAATGAGAAGGCTGAGCATGGCCTTGCGCGGGTAACCGCTGGCGCGCATCAGGTGATTGAGGTTGAGAAAGCAGGTGCTGAGGGGGAAGCCCAGCATGATGACGAACATGAAGTTGTAAGCTTCTTCAAGCGCCTCACCCCGTGCTCCGAAGACTTCCAGAATCTCATGCAGCCAAGGCAGAGGAGCCCATCCGACGACAATCCCCACAATGATACCGAGAATCACGCAGTGCCCCAACACGCGGAAAGCGCGTTCATAGTCATGCTGTCCCAGGGTGATGGAAGCCGTGGCAGCCGTACCGAGACCCACAAGCGTGCCGAAGGCGATGGTGAGATTCATCACGGGGAAAGTCAGTGCGAGAGCCGCTACGGCGAAGGGACTGCACCATTGCCCGACAAAGATGGAATCGATGATGTTGTAGGCTGAAACAGCGGCCAGCCCGATGACAGCCGGCAGCGAATACTGCCAGAGCAGGCGGCCGACGGATTCCTTCTCCAGCTTCTGAAGCATCAGATCCTTTGCCATAGGCCGGCAACATACTCTGCCCGTTTGAAATTGTCAAGCGTTGATTCAAACGACCATCAACTTCTGCAAGCATACCGCCGAAGGGCGCGGCGAGGCGCCTTTCGCCGCCTTCGGCAGGCCCGGAGCACGGGTTTCGCGTTGCAAGAGCACGCCCAACGAGCCCGCGGCACGAGCGCTCGCCGCGCCGCATTCGCAGTCGAGCAGGCGCAGGCTTGGCACCGGCGTCGTCGTCGACCGAAAGTGCTCCGATGCGAGGGGAAAGTGATCCGCCCCGAGGAAAGGGGCTCGCATTTTCGGCTTGATGCAAGCCGCTCGCTGTGGCAGCATAGGCGCATGAAGATCACCCCCGCCGATTGTCGGCTCTACGGCATTGTGGACATGGGCTACGTGCGCCCGGAAGATCTGGAGAAGGCGACGACGGCCCTGCTGGACGGCGGGGTGCGCATCCTTCAGCTGCGCGCCAAGGGCGTGGAGCTCGACGCGGTGCGCGGGCTCGCGCAGCGCATGCAGCCGCTCTGCCGCCGGGCGGGCGCCATCTTCGTGCTCAACGACTACCCCGAGCTGGCCGCCGAGCTGGGGGCCGATGCCGTGCACGTGGGGCAGGATGCCGGGCCCCTGGCCGAGGTGCGCCGCCTCGTCGGCCCGCAGATGATCATCGGGCGCTCCACCCACAGCCCCGAGCAGGCGCTCGCCGCGCACGCCGAGGGCGCGGACTACATCGGCTTCGGCCCGCTCTTCCCGACGGGAACGAAGCCCGGCCGCGCCGCCATCGGCCTTCAGGACATCGCAGCGGTGCAGAGCAAGCTCGGCGACTTCCCGATGTTCTGCATCGGCGGCATCAATGCCGAAACCCTCCCGTCCGTGCTGGCCGCCGGGGCCCGCCGCGTGGTGATCGTCTCTTGGCTGCTGCAGCAGGACGATCCCGCTGCCGCCGCCCGCCGCATGCGCGCCCTGCTCGGCGACGCCGACCCGGCGCTCTGAGTTTTTTCCGAGTCCGGCGAGAGCCGGCCTCTTTCTCCGCCCCGCCCCTCGATCATCGCCGACGAGACGGACGGCGGTTCGCCGAGTCCCGAGGCTCCCGAGAGGACCAAGAGGACCAAGAGGAGCAAGAGGACCGGCTACCGAAGATTCCCGGTGAAGTCGCCGAGAAAGCCTCCGCGAGAGGGGATTGAGGAGAGTCTGTTAGGGGAGCTTGAGGGAGACCGCAAGTGGGCCTACAAGCGAGGGTTTCGTGAAACGCCGGGACGGAACTCCGTGAACTTTGTGGCCGTGGCCCCCCGCTCCTCGGAGGCGTCATCCGAGCGCGCGCACACAGAAAAAACCGACAGCCGGCTCGTCTTTGCTCTTGCCTGCGCGGCGGCGCTGTGCTAGTCTCGCTGCGCGTATGGAGGATTTGCTGCAACAGATCAACCTGTGGCTATTATCCCTGACAGGGGGCTCTGCATCGTTTTCCGACCTCCCCTCGCTCTCCGAGCTCACCGGCGGCAGCTCACTCGCCGTCGTGCTGGGCGTCATCTGGTATTTTGCCCGCGCCATCCGCCGCATCGTCAGCCTCCTGCTCATGGTCGTCGTCCTCTATTTTGCATTGCGGCTCGGCTGCGGCATCGACCTGCTGGACTACGCCCGCGGCATCTGAAGGAGCTGCAAGTGCCGTGAGTTCGGCGCGGACGGCGAGGGCTTGCAGGGACGGTGCAGGCCGCACGCAGGCTGCGCGTGGGCCCTGCTCAATCCGGCCGGTGCGATGATTCCTCCGGGCTCGTGCGCTTGGGCTCGGCCGGGCGGATAATCGTCTCGCCCTCCTTGGCCATGTTCGCGCGGTCGCGGGCAATCTGCTCGTAATACTCCGGATCCTGCATCCACTCGTAGCGGTTGCGGTATTTCTGCTCAATCCGGCGCGCCCGCTCCAGCTTCTGCTCCATCAGCTCCTTCTCCTCCCGCAGCTCATAGAGATCGAAGAGCGGGGAGAGCACAATCATGCTGCCCAGAAAGGCCGCGATGACCAGCACAATCACGGCGGCCACGCGCACCACCTGCCGCACGCCGCTCGTGCGCTGCGCGGCGAGCATCTCGCGCTCCATGAGGTTGTAACCTCGACGTCTGCGAAACCGAAACATAGCGAAGAGAAAGATGACTGTTGACCGCCTGCCCCTCAGCGCGAGCCTTGTCGACCCCTGCATGACCGCCTCCCTGCCGGGAGCTTGCCATGCCGGGAGCTTGCCCCGTCGGGAGATAGATGTGCCGGGAGCTTGCTGCGGCGTACTCCCCGCGCGGATCGCCCTACCGGCTGAAATGGCCCGGCACCGTCGGTGCGTGCCGAGCAGGCGCCGTTGCGAGAATCGCGCAGAGGCCGCGGATCAGCCGGACGAAGTGACTGTAAAGGGGGGAGGGAGGACTGGAGGGGCATGCGAGGCGCAGAGGCGCGTGTCGTGCGCGTCAGCATGCACAGCCGCTCACGCCGCCTCGGGCGGGCCCAAGCACTCAGGAGGACGCAGCCGTCGTGCGCTCGGCGAAGGGAACGAAACGCCCGCGGCGAGCGAGCAGCAGCGTGTGGAAGCGCGTCTGCTTGCCCTTCGAAGAGGCGGGCACGGCGATGCTGCTCAACTCAAAGCCCGCCTTGCGCAGCGTGCCCTCCAGCCGCCTGTCCGGCTTGGCCAGAGAAATCACGAGCAGACTGCCGCCCTTGAGCGCATTGAAGAGCGCCTGCGCATCACCGAGGCTGAGCTCGCAGCGCGCGTGCGTGTGGCGCATGATGATCGCGTGCAGAGAACCCGTGCGCTTGCGGCAGAGCTCCACGGCACTCTGCGCCTCGGCGCTCACGCGCTTGTCCTGCCAGAGGTCCGTATGCTCGCCGAAGCGGCGATTCCACTCCACGACCGCTGCAACCGGCTCCGCCACGATGAAGCGAGCCTTCTCCTTGGGCAGGCACTCCATCGCCTTCGCCAGGCCGTAGCCGAGCCCGAGCCCGGCAATCATGATGCAGGGCTGGCCGGCCCGCGTGATGGGCGAGACAGCCGTCTCGGCCAGAGCATCCTCACTGCCGTGCGTAAAGGAAGAGGCGCAGAGCAGCCCGTCGTGCTGGAGCGAGAGCACGCCGTCGCGCTCCCAGAGCTCCCAGAGAGAGCCGTCCTCGGCCTGGTGTTCACCCAGTTTCGTCAGCGGTTTCATGCGGGCAGTATAGCAGCAGCTCAGGCATTTGGCAAGTTTCGCGTTGCAGAGGAGCTGCACCGAGTCCATTGCGACAGGCGGTGCAACCGGCGATGCCGCCGGCTCCGCCATGGTGTAGCCGGCCTTCGCGGCGTCACGCTCAGCGGTGTGTCTCCTTCTCCGCCGCCGGGCAGCAGGGCTCTTGAGACTTCGCCGCCGTCGCGCTCGCCGTCTCACCCTTCTCTGCGCCTGATTCGGCCGACTGCGCCTTCTTCGGGCGCGTCAGATACTTCATCAGCGCATAGAGCACGGCGAGCAGCGCAACGCCCAGCACGATGAGGTGCGACTCCTCCTGCACCGCCGCCATGAGGCGGTCGGGCGAGCTGAGGATGTCGGGATGCTCACGCCCCACCTTGTCACCGAACCACGCCAGCACGGCGCACCACAGGGCCGAGCCCGTGATCGTCGCCAGGCTGAAGGTGAGGAAGTTCACCCGCGCCATGCCGGCCGGCAGCGAGATGAGGTGTCGAATGACCGGCAGGAAGCGCGAGAAAAAGATGCCCGCCGTCGAATACTTGTGCATGAAGAGCTCCGCCGACTCCACCTTGTGCCGCGGCATAAAGAAATATTTGCCGTAGCGGTAGATGAAGGGGCGCCCGATCCACAGCGCACAGCAATACATGATCACCGAGCCGACGTACGAACCGACCGTGCCCGCGATGACCACGCCCCAGAAGCTCATGCCGCCCTCGGGGTGAGCCGCCATGATCGCGGCCGGGGGCACGACGATTTCGCTCGGCACCGGGATGATGGAGCTCTCCATGGCCATCAGCAGAATGACGCCCCAGTAGCCCCAGTCCTCGACCCAACTCATCCACCAGATAATGACGTCGTGCAACATGCGCCTATTATGCACAGGATTCGGCGCTTGTGAAGTTTTTTATCAAAAAAACGTGACAGCTCATCCCGAATCGAAAATCTAACCGAGGATGAAGCCCAAGAGCCGGGCGGCGGCAGCCGCTCGGCTCGTTCAATTCACAGGCTTGTTGAGCTGCGTCTCGTGGCGACGCGCAGGGCGCAGGGAGAGTCATCCCCCTGCGCCCCGGCATCAGATCAGACAGCGCATGAACGCACTGCCGAGACAGGACTCAGCGCGGCATCGGGCGATGGCCGGGCTTGGGAGTACCAAATCCCGGGCGATGACCGGGTTTGCCCATACCGGGACGGGGGCCGGGTTTGCCCATACCGGGACGGAAGCCGGGTTTGCCCATACCGGGACGGAAGCCGGGGCGACCCATATCCGGGCGATGGCCGGGGCGCGGCATCCCGAAACCGGGGCGATGGCCGGGCTTGCCCATACCGGGGCGATGACCGGGCTTGGGAGCGCCCCAGTGAGGACGGGGACCGGGCTTGCCCATACCGGGGCGATGACCGGGCTTGGGAGCGCCCCAGTGAGGACGGGGACCGGGCTTGCCCACACCGGGGCGATGGTGGCGGAGGACATCGGCCTGGGCGACCTCGGAGGACGCGGGGACGCCGAATTCAAAGCTCTGGGCGCTGAGGGGAAGAGCCGCGAGGAGCGGCAGGATCATGAGGAGTTTTTTCATGGTTGTACGGAGTGTTTGTTGTTGAAGAGGCAGGGGGATGATTCCATTGCTTAATGAATTGTATCTATTGGTAACGTGAATTGTTCCTGACACTTAAGAGAACGGACTTCGTTGTCATAATCTACAGGGGGCTTCAACTTTTTTTCATCCGGCATCGTCGGATGGATGGGGGAAGTGCAGTGCCCGCGCGGGAGCGCGACGCATGGTTCGCGAAGCGACGAAAAGAGGAGAGCTCTTGCGAGCTCTCCTCCCGTTTCTGCATCTGATGACAAGCCACGTCTGAGAGACGGACTTTTACCGTTGGGGAAAGGCTGCTCCTCAGTGGCGCGGGCGCCGGGGCGGGCGGAAGACTGCGGCGTTCCGGACGGGGTCACGACGGGGTTTTGATCCGGAATCTGGGCGCTGAGGGGCAGTGCGGCGAGGAGGGCAAACAACAGCGATTTCATGTTCTGTATCAGTTTCTGCATGAGAGAACGACGGCGGCGGCGGAAATCTACAGGTTCTGTCCGTTTTTTCGCGATCAGGCGGATTCCGGGAGCGAAAGAAAGGGGGGAGGAGCCGTAGCTCCTCCCCCCTTTCCGGGGATACACGACGAAAAATCAGTCACTCAGCGAGGGCAGCTCGCGCCCGGGCAGGGCTGAGCGGGAGCCATCGGACGAGCCGGACGGGCGGGCTTGCCCATCTTGACGGGGCGGTTGTGGCAGGCCGCCACCACGGCGACGAGCTTGCCGAACTCGGCGCGATCAAGCACGCCGTCCTTGTTGCTGTCAACCTTGCTGAAGATGGCGTCGCTCATCTGCGGGGACACCCGGAAGCCGGCCTGGCGCTGACGCGGGGCCCACTTGCCGCAGTCGGGGCGGCGGGGGGCCTTGCCGTCGAAGTCATGGCGGTGGCGCGGGCCGCAGGGGCCGCAGTCAGGACGACGCGGAGTCCACTTGCCGCAGTCGGGGCGGCGGGGGGCCTTGCCGTCGAAGCCGTGGCGGTGGTGCGGGCCGCAGGGGCCGCAGTCAGGACGACGCGGAGCCCACTTGCCGCAGTCGGGGCGGCGGGGGGCCTTGCCGTCGAAGCCGTGGCGGTGGCGCGGGCCGCAGGGGCCGCAGTCAGGACGGCGGGGGGCCCACTTGCCGCAGTCAGGACGCTGGGGCATCATGGAGCCGCAGACGATGAGGCGAACGGCCTCGGCGCGACCCTGCGGGCCCTTGGGGCCCTTCGGACCCATCATGCCGGGCATACCCTTCGGGCCTTTCGGGCCCTTCATACCGGGCTTGCCTTTGGGCCCCTTCGGGCCGCAGCAGGGGCAGGGCATACCCTTGGGGCCCTTCGGTCCCTTCATGTGATGTTTGCCCTTGGGTCCCTTCGGGCCTTTCATACCGGGCTTGCCCTTCGGCCCCTTCGGGCCGTCCACACCGGGCTTGGGGGGCTCGGGCTTGACGATCTGCGGAGCGGGCGCGGGCGCGGGGGCCGCAGCCTGCGGGGCAGGGGCGGGAGCCGGAGCGACGGCCTGCGGGGCCGGGGCCGGGGCGGGGGCATTCGCCTGAGGGGCGGGGGCCGGTGCAGGAGCGGGAGCGGCGGCCTGAGGAGCCGGAGCGGGGGCAGGTGCGTTGACCTGCGGAGCAGCCTGCTGGGCCACGAGGGGCAGCGAGGCGATCAGGGAGAGAATAAATGCGGTTTTCATGTGTGATGAGGGGTTCGGGCGATTGCCCTTTGGACTTGAGAACGCATCAGCGTGAAAAAATCTACAACCTTTGATTCATTTTTTTCATAAAAAGGGCGACAGCTCACTCGCCGCCGCCCATGCAGTCGCTGTTCTCGACTGAAAATCAGGTGCGTTTGAGCTTTCTGTGCGGATGGCGCTCAGGACTTATTTTTTTCACCCACGGGCATGTTCTGCTTCAGGAAGCTGTCGATGCTGTCGAAGGGGATGAGGCGGTCGTAGAGGTCGGTGTGCACGGCGCCCGGAACGATGATGAGTTTTTTGTTGTCGCCCTTGAGCTTGCGGAAGGCATCCTCACCGAAGTAGCGCGAGTGCGCCTTTTCCCCGTGCACGATGAGCACGGCGCTGCGGATTTCATCGGCATAGGCGAGCAGGGTGCCGTTGAGCAGGCTGATGGCGGAGGTGGTGTTCCAGCCGGCGTTCGAGTTGAGTGAGCGCGGGTGGTAGCCGCGCGGGGTCTTGTAGTAGTCGTAATAGTCGCGCACGAAGGCGGGCGCGTCTGCCGGCAGGGGATCAATGACGCCGCCGGCGCGCTGCGGGCTGCCGTTGCGGTAGTCGAGGGTGCGCTGGGCGCTGAGCTTCTCGCGCAGGCGCCGGCGGGCTTCGGGGCTGTCATCGGCGTCGAAGTAGCCGCGGGCGGTGACGCGGCACATGTCGTACATGGTGGAGGCGACGGTGGCCTTGATGCGCGTGTCGACGGCGGCGGCGTTAATGGCCATGCCGCCCCAGCCGCAGATGCCGATGATGGCGATGCGCTCCGGGTCGACGTCCGGGTGGGTGCTCAGGTAGTCGACGGCGGCGCAGAAGTCTTCGGTGTTGATGTCGGGGGAGGCGACGTTGCGCGGCTCGCCGCTGCTCTCGCCGGTGAAGGAGGGATCAAAGGCGATGCAGAGGTAGCCGCGGGCGGCCATGGTCTGGGCGTAGAGGCCCGAGCACTGCTCTTTGACGGCGCCGAAGGGGCCGCTGACGGCGATGGCCGGCAGGGGTGCCGCAGCGCCTTTCGGGCGGTAGAGGTCCGCGACGATGGTGTTGCCGAAGCGGGTGCGGAAGCTGATTTTGCTGTGTTCAACGCGCGGGTCGGCCGGGAAGGTTTTGTCCCAGTCGGCGGCGCTCGGGGCGGTGGTGTTTGGCGATGAGCTCATGGTTTGTGAGGGGGTGGATGGGTTGTTGCCGGTGTTGGCAGCGGTATTGGCGGGGGTATTCGCCGCGGCGGCTGCTGAGGGAGCAGAGGCCGGGGTGGGAGCCGCAGGCTGCGGCGCGGGGGCGGTGCTGTCGGCGAGGGCCGAATGGCAGAGCAGCAGAAGGGCAGCGAGGGTGATGCCGTGCAGTTTCATGGGCGGATGTTTGGGGTTGCGTGTGGTATGGGGTTGCAGTGTTGCGGGGTGGAGGCGGCTTTTTGGGGCCGCCGGCGAGGCTCGGGCTTGACGCGGGCCTCGCGTTCGTGTATGCTGATGTTAACACTTGAAGCTGACTTCAGGTCAAGATCTTTTTTTCCTTTTTTTCTTTTTTATGTCGGAGGGTGTTTATACGATTGGTCAGGTGGCGGAGATGACGGGTTTGCCGGTGTCGACGCTGCGCTATTATGATCGCGAGGGCTTGTTGCCGGGCTTGCAGCGACGCTCGGGGGTGCGGCTCTTCAACGAGCAGCATTTGGAGGCTCTCCGCGTGGTGGAGTGTCTGAAGGCTTCGGGGCTCGAGATAGCCGATATCCGCCGCTTCATGGAGTGGTGCGCCGAGGGGGCGGCGAGCTATCCGCGCCGCCATGAGCTCTTCGTCCGCCAGCGCGAGCGGGTGCGCGAGCAGATGGCACGCCTGCGCCGCACGCTGGCGATGCTGGATTTCAAGTGCTGGTACTATGAGCAGGCGATGCGCGACGGCCATGAGGAGCGCCTGCGGGCGATGATTCCCGATGCCCTGCCGCCGGAGATTCGGCCGGCCTTTGCGGCGGCGCATGCGGATCCCGATGCCCGGTGATGCGGGTTTCATGCAGCGCCGAGGGCTCTTCGCGTCTCTGCGGGGTGCGCTCGCGCCATGCGATGGCCATGCGATGCCCTCCGGGTCTTGCATGCGGCGGGGCTGCACGGATGAGGAGGGTATATCAGGCGGTCTATCGGGGCTCAGGGACGGGCGAAGCGCTCGCGGAGGTAGCGGATGAGCGGTTCGTGGTCGGCGGGGCGCAGGCCGGGCGGCAGCATGACGGCGTCCCAGGCGGTGCCTTTGACGCTGATGGGGCCGCTGAGGCCGCGGCTGAGGATTTCCGGCAGGCGCGAGGGCTGCGCGGTGAGCCATTCGGAGCCGAGCAGCGGGGGGTATTGCCCGGGTTGCCCGAGGCCGTCACTGCCGTGGCAGGCGGCGCATTTGGCGAGGTAGAGGCGCTCGCCGCGGCGGCTCTCTTGACGGGCGGCGAGGGCGGGGAGCTGCCGGCGGGTGATTTCTTCAGCGACGCTCCGCAGGTCGGCATCGTTGATCAGCTTGCCGATGAGGTCGGGGTGGGCGCGGCGGAAGGCGGCGGTGACGAGGGGGGTGACCGGCTGCCCGCTCCGCCAGGAGCGCAGGCAGCTCAGCGGGTCGCTGAAGGCGTCAGCGTGGCAGAGGTAACAGAAGCGCTCGCGGCAGAGGCGATCGGCCTCGCTGCGGCCCATGCCGACGTAGATGACGAAGGCGGCAAGCAGCAGAAGCCCGCCGCCGAGCAGGATGTTGAGCAGGGGCAGCAGGCGCTTCTTCATGCTGAGCAGGGGCTGCCGAGGCGCGCTCAGGCCTCGGTCGCGGGGCTCTCTTCGACGTCCGGCACGCGGCGCACGCGCGCGCCGATGCTCAGCAGCTTGTCGTCGAGCATTTCATAGCCGCGGTCGATGTGGTAGAGGCGGTGGATTTCCGTCGTTCCCTCGGCGGCGAGGGCGGCGAGCACGAGGGCGGCGGAGGCGCGCAGATCGCTGGCCATGACGGGGGCGGCCGAGAGGCTCTCGACGCCGGTGATGATGGCGGTGCCGCTGTCGACTTTGATGTTGGCGCCCATGCGCTTGAGCTCGGAGCAGTGCATGAAGCGCTGCGGGAAGATGGTGTCCTTGACGACGCTGATGCCCGGAGTGATGGCGAAGAGGGCAGTCATCTGCGCCTGCATGTCCGTCGGGTAGCCCGGGTAGGGGTTCGTGGTGATTTTGCCGCTGCGCGGGTGCTCGCCGGGGCGCACGAAGACGCTCTCGCCGTCTTCGCTGAACTCGACGTGGTGGCCGCATTCGACGAGCAGGTCTGCGATGGCGCCGACGTGCTCGCGGCAGATGCGGTTGAGGCGCAGCCCGTCGCTGATCATGGCGCCGGCAACCATGAAGGTGCCGGCCTCGATGCGGTCGGGGATGACGGTGTGCTCGCAGCCGTGGAGGCTTTCAACGCCGTGGATGGTGATGGTGCGCGAGCCGGCGCCTTCGATGCAGGCGCCCATCTTGTTGAGGAAGTTGGCGAGATCGACGACTTCGGGCTCGCGGGCGGCGGATTCGATGACGGTGGTGCCGCGCGCCAGCACGGCGGCCATCATGAGGTTGTCGGTGCCGAGCACGGTCGGGCCGTTGTCGCCGCGCATGTCGACGGTGTTGCCGACGAGGCCGTTGGGCGCCTCGATGAGCAGGTTGCCGCCTTTGATGCGCACGCGCGCGCCCAGAGCCTGAATGGCGCGGACGTGGAGGTCGACGGGGCGGTCGCCGATGACGCAGCCGCCGGGGAGGGGAAGGGTGCAGCGCTTCATGCGGGCCATCATGGGCCCGAGCAAGCAGATGCTGGCGCGCATTTTGCGCACCTGTTCGTAGGAGGCGCTGGAGCTGATGCCGTCCGGGCTTTCGACGCGGACGGTGCCGCTGCTGCGCTCGACGGAGGCGCCGAGCTGGCTGAGGATTTGCAGCATGTAGTTGGTGTCCGACACGTCGGGCACGCGCGAGATACGCACCGGTTCATCGGTCAGCAGGGTGGCGGCGAGAATCGGCAGAGAGGCGTTTTTGGAACCGCTGATATTGAGGGTGCCCTTCAGGCGGTGGCCGCCCTCGACGATGAGTTTATCCATGGTAGGTCAGTGGCTGGGTGCGTGGTCTGCGCGATTGTATCACAGCGGCTGAGCTGATGCAAGTTTTACCGACACTCCGGCCGAGAAAAACAGGATGGGGAGATGTCCCTTCGGGGCTGCGCGCAGCGGGCTTCGGCGGGCCGGGCTGCGGGGGGCGGGTCTCGGCGGGCTTCGGCTCTCGATCACGGTGTCCTTGGAGCTGGAGGTATCCCCTGCCCCGCCTAGGCTCCTCGTCGCGGTCACCATCCTCTGCCGCAAAAAAAGAGGCGGTCGCCTCTCCCGCCGAGGGGGTGAGGCGACCGCAGGTTGTGCCGTGGCCGGTTGGCTTACAGCAGGGTGACGGCGATGTTGAGGCCGGCCGTCACGATGGAGACCATGCTCATGAGCTTGATGAGGATGTTCAGCGAGGGGCCCGAGGTGTCCTTGAAGGGATCGCCCACGGTGTCGCCCACGACGGAGGCGTCGTGAATCGGCGTGTGTTTGCCGCAGAAGGGGGCGTCGCCGGTCTCGATGAACTTCTTGGCGTTGTCCCAGGCGCCGCCGGAGTTGGCCATGAAGACGGCCAGCACGAAGCCGCCGGCCAGACCGCCGGCCAGCAGGCCGAACACGCCGGGCACGCCGAGCACGATGCCGGTGAGAATCGGGGTGACGACGGCGATGAGAGACGGGATGATCATCTCGCGCTGGGCGCCCTGGGTGGAGATGCCCACGCAGCGGGCGTAGTCGGCCTTCTTGCGGCCTTCCAGCACGTCCTTGTCCGAGAGCTGACGGCGCACTTCCTCAACCATGCTCTTGGCGGCGCGGCCGACGGCGTTCATCGTCAGACCGCAGAAGAGGAAGGAGAGCATGGCGCCGATGAAGATACCCAGCAGTACCTTCGGGTTCATGAGGGTGACGTCGAAGGCTTCCATGAACTCCGCGATGCCCATCTTCGAGAGGGCCTCGCTGCTGATGATGGTGCCGCCGGCCACTTCGACCGTCTCGCCGAGCTTGAGGGCGGCAATCTTGAGCTCTTCGATGTAGGAGGCGAGCAGGGCGAGAGCCGTGAGGGCGGCCGAGCCGATGGCGAAGCCCTTGCCGGTGGCGGCGGTGGTGTTGCCGAGGGCGTCGAGGGCGTCGGTGCGCGAGCGCACGTCCTCACCGAGGTTGCTCATCTCGGCGTTGCCGCCGGCGTTGTCGGAGATGGGTCCGTAGGCGTCCGTGGCCAGGGTGATGCCGAGGGTGGAGAGCATGCCGACGGCGGCGATGCCGATGCCGTAGAGGCCCTGGTTCATGTTGGCGGTGGTGAAGGCGAACTCACCAGCCGCGCAGAGGTAGGCGCCGATGGTGCCGATGACGATGAAGATGACGGGCCAGCAGGTCGAAATCATGCCGGTGCCGATGCCCGAGATGATGACGGTGGCGGGGCCGGTCGTCGCGTTCTCGGCGATGAACTTCACGGGGCGGAACTCAAAGGAGGTGTAGTATTCGGTCACCTTGCCGATGGCGATGCCGACGACGAGGCCGATCATGATCGAGCCCCAGAGGCCGAGCCAGTTGTTGATGTCCAGCACGTAGAGCACGCCGAGGGAGGCGAGGGCGATGAGCACGCCCGAGAAGTTGATGCCGCGGTTGAGGGCGGCCATGAGCTGGCTCTGGTTGGCTCCCGGCTTCGTGCGCACGAGGAAGATGCCGATGATGGAGAGGATGGCACCCACGGCACCGATGATCATCGGGGCCATGACGGCCTTGAGGCCGTCGCCGTAGCTGAGGCCGGCAGAGGCGGCTGCCGCGGCACCGAGGGCGGCCGAGGCGAGGATGGAGCCGGCGTAGGATTCGTAGAGGTCAGCGCCCATGCCGGCCACGTCGCCGACGTTGTCACCGACGTTGTCCGCGATGGTGGCGGGGTTGCGGGGATCATCTTCGTTGAAGTGATACTCCGTCTTGCCGACGAGGTCGGCGCCGACGTCGGCAGCCTTCGTGTAGATGCCGCCGCCCACGCGGGCGAAGAGGGCCTGCAGGGAGGCGCCCATGCCGAAGGTCAGCATGATGGTGGTGATTTGCACGAGGTCGCTGACGTTTTCGCTGTTGAGGCCGAAGGCCGGAATCTTGCTGAGGATGAGGTACCAGGCCGAGATATCGAACAGACCGAAGCCCACCACCGTCAGGCCGAGCACGGCGCCGGAGCGGAAGGCGAGCTGCAGACCCTTGTTGAGGCCGTCCTTTTCATCGCGGCAGGCCTGAGCCACGCGCCCGGAGGCGTAGGTGGCCGTCTTCATGCCGATGAAGCCCGCCAGACCGGAGAAGATACCGCCGGTGAGGAAGGCCACGGGGACGATGTTGTTCTGCATGTTGAAGTAGGCCATCACCGCGAAGATGAGGGCGATGATGATGAAGAAGATGCCGACGATTTTGTACTGCTGCTTGAGGTAGGCCATGGCGCCTTCGCGTACGTAGCCGGCGATTTCCTTCATGCGATCCGTGCCCTCATCGGCCTTCTTCATGCTGAAGAAGAAGATGGCTGCAAAGAGCAGCGCGACGATGGAGGCCACGGGAACGATCCAAAATAGTGTTTCGGTGGTCATAGTTTCTGCTGGTGGTCCTGGGTTTGAGCTTTTTTACGAAAAAAAAGCGCACCATTCTAGCGGAAGAGTGTCTGTTTGGCAATACGAAATTCAGACATTTTTTGTCTCCTCTTCGCGGCGGTTAGACGCGGGTGTCGGTGTGCGGGCCGATGCGCTGAGGCGGGACAAGGTCGAGACAAGGGTCGAGAAAGGAGGAGGGGCTTTTTTGAGGCTCGTGGTGCGTTGCCGGATGCCGGCAGCGCGAACCCGAGGGAGGAGCGTTTCACCCACAGGACAAAAAAGCCCCGCCGAACCGATATGCGGCTGAGGCGGGGGCTGAGATCGCTCTGCGGCGGGCGCGCGGGCGGCGGCCTGCGGCAGCGTGGGGCGTCAGTTGTCGGGGAAGAAGGTGTTGAGGTTGTTGAAGCGCAGGGCCGGGGGGATGTCGAGGTCATCGCTGTCGAGGCCGCGGCCTTCGGCGCTCTCGCGCGGGTGCCCGTCGCGGAAGAGGCGGCGGCCCTGAGTCGGCGGCGGGGCGTCGTCATGCGGCTCGGACTCGCTCATGAGTTCTCCCTGACGCAGGGAGGAGGCCGAGCCGGCGGGGCGCTCGCCGAAGCGCTCATCGATTCTCTCGTTGAGGCGCTCATCGATGCGGGTGCCGCTCAGCGGTGTCTCGGGGGAGCTCAGGGGGCGGCGGTGCTCGGCGGCCTCGCGGCTAAAGCGCGGGGCGCGGTCGCTGCCGACGTCAAAGAGGCTCTCGGGCTCTTCATCGGCGGGGCCGTCGTCGAGCACCGAGGGGGCGGCTGCCGGGCGGGGGAAGCGCTCGGGCGCCTCGCTGTCGTCGATGACGTGCCAGGGTTCGCGGGCACGCTCGTCGTGAGCGTCGCTGTACTCGGGCTCCTCGGGCTCGAGCAGGGGCTCGCCTCGGTGCAGAGAGGGCTCCTCCTGCGGGGCGTAGGGGGCTGTGGGACGGGGCTCCGGGGCGGCCGCTCGGGCGCCGAGACGGGCGCCTGCGCCGCTCTCGCGGTCGGCGCGGGCGGGCTCGCCCTGCGCGGCGCGGTCGCGGGTGTCGGTGCCGAGGGAGCCGTGGGAAGTGTTGGCGGGGGCTTGGGCTGCCGGGGTGTGAGCGGGGTCTGCGCCGGCCGCCGATCGGCCGCTGCCCTCGGTGCGGGCGGTATCGCGGGGCTCGGTGTTGCGGGGCTTGACGTCTGCCGCGGCGTTGAGGACGTCGTCGGCTCCCTCAGCGCCCTCGCCGGCTTCGCTGGTGCCGTCGCTTTCCTCGTCGCCGTCTGCGTTGGCGCCGTCGTCGGGCTTCTGGTCCGGGGCCGGAACGGGGGGATTTTCAATGGCCTGCCGGAGCTCTTCGCCGTTGATGGAGGCGATGAGCGTCATGCGCATTTCATCGCCGAGGTGGGGCTTGACGGAGGTGCCGAAGTAGAGGGTGACGTCGTCGTCGGCCAGGGCCTGGCGCACGGTCTCCATGGCGGTGCGGACTTCGGTCAGCGACATGTTGTCGCCGCCGGCGACGTGCGCGATAACGCAGCGCGAGTAGCGGATGGCGTTGTGGAAGGCGAGCAGGGGCGATTGCAGGGCGGCGCGGGCGGCGCTTTCGGCGCGGTTGGCGCCGTAGCCGCTGCCCGAGCCGAAGAGGCAGCGCGAGTCGCTGTTCTCCAGCGCGGTGGCCAGTTCGTCGAGCCCGAGGTTGATGAGGCCGGGCGAGGAGGCGAGCATGGGCACGGAGGCGGTGGCTTTGGCCAGCAGGCGGTTGACTTCTTCAAAGACGGCCCGGGCGCCGGAGCGCCCGCGGAAGAGGTCTTCCATGTAGTCGTTTTCAAAGCAGTAGACGATGTCGGAGAGCTGGGAGACGTCTTCGAGGGCGGCGTCGGCCTGCGCGCGGCGCCGGCGGCCTTCGAAGGCGAAGGGCATGACGGCGACGGTGACAAGGAAGAGGCCTTCGTCTTTGGCGAGGCGCGCGAGCATGGGGGCGGCGCCGGAGCCCGTGCCGCCGCCGAGGCCGACGACCATCACGAGCAGGCGCGCGCCGCGGATGAGGCGGCGGATCTCGCCCTCGCTTTCCGCGGTGGCGCGGCGGCCGACTTCGGGGTCACCGCCGGAGCCGAGGCCGTGGTTGAGACCGGCGCCGAGTTGCAGGAATTCGACGTTGCCGCTGTTTTGCCCGACGCGTTCGTCGAGGGACATGGTGCAGAGGCGCACGTTGGCGGCGCTGGAGCCGCCGAAGCACTGGAGGATGTTGGCGCCGGCGCCGCCGATGCCGACGATGACGATGCGGTCATCTTGCCGGATGCTGGTTTGATAGGGGAGCATGGTGTGTGTTGCGTCTGGCTGGGTGGGTGAGGGAGGGGCCGGAGTTCAGGCGCGCGGCAGGCGCGCTGCGGCGCGGGTGATGCGGGTGATGCGGGTGATGCGGACTCGGGGTGCTGCGGGCCTTCGCCTGCGCTCCTCGGGCTCAGCTGCCGAAGCCGAAAAACTGCTTGAGGCGGCCGAAGAAGCCGATGTTCTGCTCGCGCTCTTCCTCGAGGCGCTGAGCGTAGCGGATGAGGCCGATGGAGGTGCAGTAGCGCGGATCCGCCTGATAGGAGTGCGGCTGCGTGGGGTCGAGGGGCGGAGGCTGAAAGACCTCGGTGCCGAAGATGTACTCCGCGAGGCCGTCGAGGCCGCGCATCATGCTGGTGCCGCCGGTGAGGTAGACGGAGAGGGCGCGCTTTTGCAGCAGCTCGCGCGGAATCTGGTCGCGCACGCGCAGCAGGGTGTCGGCGAGGCGGTCGCGGATGATCTTGTTGAGCACGCCGCGCTCGATGCTCACGTCGTGCAGGCCGTTCTCGCTGCGGTAGTGGGCGAGGGTGTGATCCTTGATGCCGCCCCAGGCGTTGCCCTCGGTGCACTTGAGTTTCTCCGCGGCCTTCATCGAGAAGCGCGGCATGAGCTTGACGATGTCCTGATTGATGGTGTTGCCGCCGACGGGGACGCAGCCGACGCAGACGATCTCGCCGTCTTTGTAGCAGACGAAGTCCGAGGTGCCGCCGCCGATGTCGATGAGCAGGGCGCCGTCCTGCTTCTGCGCGCGAGAGAGCACCATCTGCGCGGTGGCCAGCGGTGCAAAGACGATGTTGGTGACCTCCAGCGGGACGCTGCGCACGCAGAGCAGCGAGTTTTGCAGGCGCGTGCTGATGCCGTGCACGATGTGGCAGTTGATGTCGATGGTGCGCCCGGCGAGGCCGATGGGGTTGCTGATCTGGTGGCGCCCGTCGATGGAGTAGTTGCCCTCTTCGCGGTTGATGATGAAGCGATCGGCGGCGACTTCGAGGTGGCGCGCCTTCTCCAGCGCCTTGGCGGCGAACTCTTCGTCGATGATGTTCTCGTTGTCGGGCAGGCGGAAGGAGCCGGTGTTGCTCTCACCGATGATGTGGTCGCCGGTGACGGAGAGGATGACGGAGAGGATGTCGACTTCGGCCTCGTCCTGCGCGGCCTGCCATGCGTCGCAGATGCACTGCCGCGCCATGTTGCCGTCGACGATTTCTCCCTTGCGCACGCCGGCACTGGGCACTTCGCCGACGGTCAGGATGGTCGTGGAGGCATCGGGCTTGACTTCACCGACGACCATGCAGGTCTTGGAGGTGCCGATCTCGAGCCCGGCGAGGATTTTGTTGCGGAACATGGGGTGAGTTGCGTTGCGGTTGTGCGGGTGAAAGGCGGAGCGGGAAGGTGCGGAAGGGGGGGAGGAGACGGAGGCCGGAGGCGGCAACGGGTTGAGGAAGGGGGAGGAGCCGAACGTTCAGGGGGCGATGTCCGCGCGGTCGGAGGTGAAGCGGTGGAGAGGCTTGGGGCTGTGGCGGGGGTGGAGGAGAGGGAGATGAGCCGAATCCGGCGGGTGGGCGAGCGGCACTCCCGCCGCGCTCCGGCGCAATCTCAGCGCGAGGGGAGTGCCTCAGCGGCTGTACTGCTTGACTTGCTCGGCCGTGGGCATGATGCCCGGCATGAGGGTGACATAGCCAGGGAGGTACTGCTCGGAGGGCTTGAAGAGGAAGCCGGGCTCTTTGCTGCGCAGCTTGAAGGAGGTCGGGCGGAAGAGGGGCAGAATCTGGTTGCTGTTCGGGTCGTAGGCCTTTTCATCGAGATACGAGCCGGTGATGTAGTACTCGTAGTTGTTGTCGAAGCTGTAGGTGGCCTTGGGGTGCGGGTATTCCCAGCCGCGGTCGGGCGTGTGCGTGACGCTCTCGTCCATCATCACGAGCTTGGCCTCGCGCCAGCTCTTCCCCGCCGGGCGAACGTAGCCCCAGAAGCGCGTGTTGGGCAGGTAGTAGCGGCGGCCGACATAATAGTCGCCCGGGGTTTCGCGGGCGATGTCCGCCTCGCGCTCGGCAATGGCTCGGCAGTCTGAGCGCAGGCTGCTGCACTGGGTGAGGCTGAGCACGGTCAGCGCGGCGATGAAAAGTCGTTTAATCATGAACGCCTGTCTTTCTACTCCATTGCTCGCCTCAGGTCAAGCAAATTCAGCAGGCGGGAGCTAGGCCCGAAGCGGGCAACCCCCACTGAGATTCAGGAGTCCTTTCGGTGGGCACTCGGAGGGCTTTCGCTGCCGGGCGCGGCGCGGATGGGCTCCGGGAGCGGCTGAGATCGTCCCGGGCTGCTGGCGGCCCGAGGACAGCCCCATGACGGCCTGCGGGCAACCCGCGGATCACCCGCGAAACGCCCGTGGTCAAGACCTCCGATGGCCGCAGACCGCCCTTTGTCGCCCCTCAGGCGGCGCTCCGGCGAGAGGTGATGCCGCGTCCGGGCCGAGCCGCGGCCCGGCGAAGTCTCGTCGGCAGGCCGGGCCGCAAGCCGAAGGCGAGGGGGGCAGGCCGCAGGCTGATGTCGAAGGGGGGCAGGCCGCAGGCTGAGGGCGAGTGGGGTCGCGCGGCGGCTGAAGCCCGGGCTCAGGGCGCCGGCGTGGGGGCGGAGTAATTGACTCGCGGGATGTCGCGCTTCTCGTCGAGGATGCGGCGATCGTCCCAGCCGCCGCCGAGGGCCGAGCAGAGGCGGGCGAGCGTCTTGCGGATCTCCTGACGGGTGGAGATGATGTTGAGCTCCGAGCTCAACCACGAGCGCTCGGCGGTGGCGACGTTGAGGAAGTCCGTGTTGCCGACCTCGTAGAGGCGCTCGGAGATCTCGGCGGCGCGCTTGTTGGCGTCGGCCGCGGCGATGTATTCCGGCAACTGGTTGACGAGCTGGGCGTAGGTGATGAGGCAGTCCTCCACCTCGGCGAAGGCGGCCAGCACCGTCTTGCGGTACGACTGGGCCGAGGAGCTGGTGCTCAGCTTGGCTTGCAGCACGTTTTCATTGAGGCTCGTGCGGTTGAGCAGGGTGGTGGCGGCCGAGGCCGCGAGGCTCCAGCCGGCGCTGCGGAAGAAGTCGGCGAAGTCACTGCTTGAGCCGGCGCTGGTGCTGCCGGTCAGCGAGATGTTCGGGAAGAGGTTGGCCACCTCGACGCCGATGCCGGCGACCTCAGCGTGCAGGGAGTATTCAGCGCTGATGATGTCCGGGCGGCGGCGCAGCAGGTCGGAGGGCAGGCCCGTGGGCACGCGCGGGATGAGGTTGTAGACCGAGGGGGAGGGAAGCGTGAGCTTGATCTGATCAACCGTGGTGCCGAGGTAGGTGGCCAGCGCGTTGCGGCAGCTTTCGATCTGGGCGCGCAGCGCGGGGATCTGCGCGCGGGTGGCGGCGATGGTGGCCTGGGACTGGGCGAGCGCCAGCCCGGTGTCCATGCCGATGCGCGCGCGCTCTTCGGTGCGGCGGTGGGTGCGCTCCTGATAGGCGAGCTGCTCTTCGGCGACGCGCAGGCTCTCGCAGGCGGAGATCCAGTCAAAGTAGGTGGTGGCGACGCTGCTGACCAGCGCGACGCGGCTCGCGGCGGCTGCGGCGTAGTCCGAGTGCAGCAGGGCGACCGCGGCTTCGATGCTGCGGCGGGTCTTGCCCCAGACGTCAGGGGACCAGGAGGCGGAGAGCGCACCGGTCCACTTGCCGTGCGCGGTCGAGTTCTCAAAGCTGCCGCTGTTGCTGCCGCCGGCGCTGATGCCCAGCGACGGGAAGAGGTCGCTGCGGGTGCTGCGCAGGGCGGACTCGCCCTTGAGGATGTTGAGCAGGGCCGTGATCTCATCCGGGTTGTTGCGGAAGGCCGTGGTGATGAGGTCGTTGAGCTGGGGGTCGCCGAAGCTCTCCCACCAGCGCGTCAGAGATGTTTCATCGCTGGCGGGGGGCATGTCATTGACCCAAGTGACGGGCAGACGGACGTCTTGCACGCCTTTGTAGTCCGGCCCGACGAGGCAGGAGCTGCTCAGCAGAGCGATGAGGGTGAGGCAGATGGCGGAGCGTTTCATGGCGGAACGAGTGGGGGGTGGACAAAGAGATGCGCTGGAGATCGCGGCGGGCGCGGAAGCGGCAGGTGAGGAAGCGGCAGGTGAGGAAGCGGCAGGT
>UMHM01052329.1_pt1 | contig 46597 bp, 47 predicted proteins | sample 1965501 | NCBI WGS metagenome assembly UMHM01 (sample SAMEA4836095, study PRJEB28245) | human gut metagenome | biome: gut microbiome; material: fecal sample | place: Denmark | collected 2008
GTAACGCCTGAAAAGATGCGTACCATAGATATAGAAACCCAGCATGTGGAGGATGAAAACGGAAATGTAACCGCAGATACAAGGCTGAGGGATTCAGCAAAAATAGTTGAAGTAGATGATGCCATATACTGTCTGTTTGCCATTGAACACCAGTCCGTTGAGGATTACACAATGCCGCTTCGTATAATGGAATACGATGTAAGGGAATATTTAAGACAGGTAAAGAACAACAAAGGTATACAGGTTCAGATAAAGCCAATCATTACGATTGTAATGTACTGGAAGGCCGATAAATGGAACCAGCCTGTAAGTGTAAAGGACATGTTTGATAAGAATACGGTCAGATGGCTTGAAGACAACGGACTTGGAGGATATATTCAGGATTACAGGATGCACCTGTTTGAACCCGGAGCCGTAAAAGAAGAAGACCTTGAAAAATTCAAAACAGAACTTAAAGATGTTATTGCCTATGTGAAATACAGTAAAAGCACAGAAGCACTTAAAGAATACAACGAGAAATACAAGCCGGACTTAACCAGAAGTACGGTAACATTGATTAATGAACTTACAAACAGCAAATATGTATTTATCGAAGGGAAGGAGAGACTCGATATGTGCGAAGCATTTGAAGGATTAATAGAAGAAGGCAGAGCTAAGGGAAGAACTGAAGGAAGAGCAGAAGGAAGAGCTGAAGGAAAAGCCGAAGAACTAAAGGAAAAATACAAATCATGGGTAACATTAAGCAACAATCTTAAAAAGAGAGGTATGAGCAATCCTGAAATTGCTGCTTTACTTGGTGTACCGGAAACTGAATTGCAAAATGCATTTAATATGATTAAAGAAGAAAAAAACATAGAAAATGAATACGAAATGAAAATATAAAATGAACTAAACAGGATTAATTATTTTCATAACCTCTTGACAAGAGTAGTATAATGTGGTTGAAGTAAAAGAAATGGTTCAATGAAAGAAGGAATTTTTATGAAAAAGTTACTTGTACCGGTTATACTTATGATGGCATTGTTAGCAGGATGTGGCAATGCAGGCAATGATTCACTTGTCAATAAAGATTATACCATTGATTCAAGTGACAATAATGAAGCTGAAGTGACCACTCCGGCAAAGAATGAAGAACAGCAGACAACTTCTGTGAAGAATGAAGAACAGCAGACAACTTCTGTAAAGGCTGGTGAAGATAGCACAACCAATGCTTCCAATGGCAATACATTGAATCAGCCATCAGATGACAGATTTGCATATAAGATAAAAGGTTCAATAATGGATTTTGATTCTGTAAAGGGCCCATATATTATAATTGACCTTGATAAGATGACAGTCCTTGATTCAACAAGTAAGAATGCCAGAATTGACAATTATTCATATGATGGAACAGTCCTTACCATAACGTTATCCAGCGATGAAGATAAGAATCCACAGACATATGTGATAGATACAAGTGTAAAGTCAATGGGTAAATTACCTGTATCCTAAATCAAGTTGGTGTAAAAGCGTAAAAAAATATTGCATATATAAATAACTTGTGTTAAATTACATCTTAGTGACGAGAGTCAATTCAGACCGCTTCATTTATGAAGAGAGCCTTACGGACAGGCGGGTCGGCTGCCGGGCGGATAATCCGCATTATTGATTACATTATCATCTTGTGAAAGTCAATAAGAGCAGTAGGCTTTTATGTGCTGAATACTCTGGCAACATATAATTATTTGTATTGGACGACAACAGGTGGTAATGATACCACCTGTTATTTTTTTATATACAAGGAGAACTTCAAATGGATTTGGAAAGACAGAAGCATGCACCTATATGTGATGCACTGGAAAGATTTAAGAAAAAGAGAGTAGTACCTTTTGATGTTCCGGGACATAAGAGGGGAAGAGGCAATCCGGAATTATGTGATTTACTTGGAGAACAATGTGTAGGACTTGATGTGAACAGCATGAAGCCTCTTGATAATCTTTGCAATCCGGTGTCAGTAATTTCAGAAGCAGAAGAACTGATGGCAGATGCCTTTAATGCGGCAGGAGCATTTCTGATGGTTGGAGGGACAACAAGTGCTGTACAGGCGATGGTTTTGTCTGTATGTAAAGAAGGAGACAAAATTATTTTACCGCGAAACGTACATAAAAGCGTGATTAATGCACTGATTTTATGCGGGGCGGTACCTGTTTATGTTAATCCTACAACACATCCTGAGATTGGTATATCGCTTGGGGTACCTGTGGATAAGATGCAAAAGGCAATAGAAGAAAATCCTGATGCTGTGGCGGTGCTTATTAACAATCCCACATATTACGGAATCTGCAGTGATTTGAAATCATTAACCGATTTGGCACATAGTCATGGGATGAAAGTACTGTGTGACGAAGCCCACGGAACACATCTTTACTTTGGAAGTAATTTACCAATATCGGGCATGGCGGCAGGGGCAGACCTTGCGGCGGTATCCATGCACAAATCGGGTGGAAGCCTGACGCAAAGTTCCGTGCTTTTGACGGGACAAAATATGGACAAAGGACTTGTAAGACAGATAATTAATCTTACTCAGACAACGTCGGCAAGTTATTTACTTTTATCAAGTCTTGACCTTAGCAGACGTAATCTTGCCCTGCGTGGAAAAGAATGTTTTGACAAAGTTGTTGAGATGGCAGAATATGCGAGAGAAGAAATTAACAGAATCGGTGGATATTATGCATACGGGCGTGAACTTGTGGATGGTGTTAATGTTTTTGATTATGACGTTACCAAGCTTTGTATATATACAAGGAATATCGGGCTTACGGGAATAGAAGTGTATGATTTGCTCAGGGATGAGTATGATATTCAGATTGAATTCGGGGACCTTGGAAGCATTATGGCATACATTTCAATCGGCGACAGGTTAAGGGATATTGAGAGATTGGTAGGTGCATTGGAGGATATAAAAAGACTTTATGCAAAGGATGGAAGCAACCTTGCATGTGTAGATTTTATAGAGCCTGAAGTTGTTAAAAGTCCTAAACAGTCATTTTATGCAGAGAAGGTTTCAATGCCGCTTTCAAAAAGTGCAGGAAATGTCTGCGGTGAATTCGTAATGTGTTATCCGCCGGGAATTCCAATACTTGCACCGGGAGAACTGATAACAGATGAGATAATTGAACATATTGTTTTTTCAAAAGAAAAAGGCTGTAGCCTTCAGGGTGCGGCTGACCCGGATGTGGAAAATATCAGGGTTTTAAAATAATCATACAGGAGAAATGAGATGGCAGGGAAAAAAGCAGAAATGTGGTTCTCTGATTATCAGACAGAAAATGTCTGCCTTGATATCAGAATTGAAAAAGAGCTTTATTCGGGACAAAGTGAATATCAGCGTATAGAAATACTGCAATCTGAATCTTTTGGCAGAATACTTGTTCTTGATGGAAGCATTGTATTTTCGGAAGCAGATGAATTTATATATAACGAAATGGTTACGCATGTACCGATGTCGGTACATCCCGATGTTAAAAAAGTGCTTATAATAGGCGGCGGTGACGGAGGCGTATGCACCGAATTTACTGCATATCCGGAAATTGAAGAAATAGATGTTGTTGAGCCTGATGAAGAACTCGTAGAGGTATGTATGAAATATTTTCCGGATACGGCAAGAGGCCTTAATGATGAAAGGGTGCATATATATCATCAGGACGGGCTTAGGTTTCTGCGAGGCAGAAAAGGAGAATATGACATAATTATAAATGATTCTACAGACCCGTTTGGACACACGGAAGGACTTTTTACTAAAGAATTTTATGGAATATGTTATCAGGCACTTAAGGAAGATGGAATAATGGTTTATCAGCATGGAAGCCCCTTCTTTGATGAAGATGAATCAGCATTCCGTTCAATGCACAGGAAAGTATACAGAAGTTTTCCTATAAGCAGGGTATATCAGGCGCATGTGCCTACATGTGCCAGCGGCTACTGGATGTTTGGTTTTGCCAGTAAAAAATATCACCCGCTTAATGATTTTGATTCAAAAAGATGGGAAGAGAGACATCTTAAAACATGGTATTACACAACTAATCTTCACCTTGGAGCTTTTATGCTGCCAAAATATGTTGAGGATTTATTAGAACAGGAGGAAAAAGAGAATGGCTAGATTATTAATTATCGGATGCGGTGGAGTTGCAGGAGTTGCAATAGCAAAATGTTGTCAGAACAGTGAGGTATTTACGGATATCTGTATTGCCAGCAGGACGGTTTCAAAATGTGAGGCGGTTAAAGAAAAACTTGCACCACATACTAAGACCAGAATTACAACAGCTAAAGTTGACGCAGATAATGTTGAAGAGCTTGTTGCACTTATTAAAGAGTATGGACCAACGGCAGTTCTTAATGTGGCATTGCCTTATCAGGATCTTACAATAATGGATGCATGCCTTGAAGCAAGCGTTGATTATATTGACACTGCTAATTATGAACCGGAGGATACAACGGATAAAGTCTGGAGGGAAAAGTATGAAAAAAGGTGCAAAGAAGAAGGCTTCAGTGCATATTTTGATTACAGCTACCAGTGGGCTTATGAAGATAAATTCAGGAATGCCGGACTTACCGCACTTCTTGGAACCGGTTTTGATCCCGGCGTAACAAGTGTGTATACAGCTTATGCCCTGAAACATTATTTTGACGAAATTCATACAATAGATATTCTTGACTGTAACGGTGGTGACCATGGTTATCCTTTTGCAACTAATTTTAATCCTGAAGTTAATTTAAGGGAAGTAAGTGCACCGGGCAGTTATTGGGAGAACGGCAAATGGATAGAAGTGCCTGCCATGAGCATTAAGAGGGAATATGATTTCCCACAGGTGGGAATGAAAGATATGTACCTTCTGCACCACGAGGAAATAGAATCCCTTGCTAAAAATATTCCGGGAGTAAGAAGAATCCGTTTCTTTATGACATTCGGACAGAGCTACCTTACCCACATGAAATGTCTTGAAGACGTGGGAATGTTGTCAACGGAACCGGTTATGCATAATGGACAGGAAATAGTTCCAATCCAGTTTCTTAAAACACTTCTTCCTGACCCGGCTTCACTTGGAGAGAGAACAGTTGGCAAAACTAATATAGGATGTATTTTTAACGGAGTTAAAGATGGTAAAGAAAAGACAATTTACATCTATAATGTCTGTGACCATCAGGAATGTTATAAGGAAGTGGGAAGTCAGGCAATCAGTTATACTACAGGAGTACCGGCTATGATTGGAGCAATGCTTGTATGTCAGGGAATATGGAAAAAACCCGGCGTATTCACCACTGAGCAGTTTGACCCGGATCCATACATGGAGGCCCTTAACAGGTTCGGACTTCCTTGGGTTGTTGATGAGAATCCTGCAACTGTAGAATAATCGGCGAGGTTATAAAGTGAAAATTAACGAGTTACCAACACCCTGCTATGTTATAGATGAAAATATCATAGAGGAAAACTGCAAGGTTCTTGCAGATGTTATGAAAAAAACAGGCTGTCATGTGCTTCTGGCGCAGAAAGCGTTTTCCAATTATGCCTTGTATCCGCTGATTGGAAAGTATTTATCAGGAACAACTGCCAGTGGACTTTATGAAGCAAGGCTTGGCAGAGAAGAAATGGGCAGGGAAAACCATGTTTTTGCTCCGGCATATAAGGATGAGGATATGGATGAACTTGTAAAAATATGTGACCATATTGTATTTAATTCCATATCCCAGTTAGAAAAACACAAAGAAAAATGCAGAAACGTCAGCATAGGAATACGTGTTAATCCTGAATTTTCAACGCAGAATGGACACGAAATTTATGACCCTTGCGGAAAAGGAAGCCGCCTTGGTGTGACTGCCAACCTGCTTAGAAATGCAGATTTAACCGGAATTGACGGACTCCATTTTCATACGCTTTGTGAGCAGAATTCGGATGATTTGAAGAAAACACTTGATGTTGTTGAAGAAAAGTTTGATTTCCTTCTTAGGAAGGTTAAATGGGTAAATTTTGGCGGTGGACATCATATTACAAGAAAAGACTATGATGTGGAGCTTTTATGTGACTGTATTACCCATATAAAAGAAAAATATAATGTCAAAGTATATATTGAACCGGGAGAAGCGGTTGCACTTAATGCAGGTTATTTTATCACAACGGTGCTTGATAAGGTTAAAAACAGCGGAATAACCTGCCTTATTCTTGACGGAAGTGCGGCCTGCCATATGCCGGATGTGCTTGAAATGCCGTACACACCACCATTATCAGAAGGCAGCATTATAGAGACTCCGGAAAAAGAGTTTGACTACAGGCTTGGCGGAAATACCTGTCTTGCCGGTGACATTATTGGTAATTACAGATTTGACCATGATGTTCAGATTGGCGAACGCCTGACTTTTGGTGATATGGCGATTTATTCCATGGTAAAAAATAATACATTTAACGGGATACCGCTTCCATCCATATATTCAATGGATAGAAACGGGGATTGCCGTCTGATAAAATCTTTTGGATATAATGACTTTAAAGAAAGGCTTTCATAGATAATGGACTATAGTATAATAAAAAATTACCGTATGCCCGGTGAATTTGAACCCCATGACGGCTGTATTATGATATGGCCCGTGCGACAGGGCAGCTGGCCTTATAACGGCAGGGATGCAAAAAAAGCTTTTATGGAAGTTGCCAAAGCCATTGCTAAAAGTGAAAAAGTATATATGCTTGCGGATGAAAGTCATATTGAAGAAGTTAAAAACAGCCTTAAGGAAAATATGGAGGCTGTGATTATAGAGAGCGATGATGCATGGGCAAGAGATGTGGGACCTACCTATGTTGTTGACAATAAAGGCAACAGAATGGGAATTAACTGGAAATTTAACGCATGGGGAGGCAGCTTTGACGGGCTTTATATGCATTATGACAAAGATGACAAGGTAGCTTCCGGGTTTTTAAAGTATATAGGAGATATGATTTTTGACGCCCATCCTTTTGTACTTGAAGGCGGTTCGATTCACAGCGACGGAGAAGGCACAATTCTTACTACGGAAGCATGTCTTTTAAGCAAGGGCCGTAATCCTTCAATGACCAAAAATGAGATTGAGGATATACTTCTTAAAACACTCGGCGGCAGAAAAGTTCTCTGGCTCCCTTGCGGTATATATAATGATGAGACTAATGAGCATGTTGACAACATATGTGCGTTTACAAGACCGGGCAGAGTGGTGCTTGCGTGGACTGATGATAAAAATGATCCTCAATATGAGATGAGCAGAAGATGTGAAGAATATCTTTTACAACAAAAAGATGCAATGGGAAGATCTATTGAGATTGTTAAACTGCCGGTTCCTTCAACTCCTGTTCTTGTTAAAGAAAGTGACCTCCAAGGATATGTGTTTGAAGAAGGCGAGGATGTGAGAGAAGCAGGAGAACGGCTGGCTGCCAGTTATGTTAATTTCTATATATCCAATAAAAGTGTTATTGTTCCACAATTTGGTGATGTTAATGATGAAACAGCGGTTAATATTCTGCAAAAGGAATTTCCCGGCAGGACGGTATGCCCTGTCAAAGCAGATGTGATTTTGCTTGGAGGAGGAAATATTCATTGCATTACCCAACAGATTCCTAAAGGAGGAAAATAATGAGAAAAGTATGTGTTGCTTCTATTCAGATGAAGTGCAGCAGGGAAGTTAATGAAAATATTCTTACGGCAGACAGACTTGTAAGGGCTGCCGCAGAAAAAGGAGCAGAAATTATTCTGCTTCCTGAACTTTTTGAGAGACAATATTTTTGCCAGGAAAGACGATATGAGTACTACGGATTTGCAAAACCGGTTGAGGATAATGATGCAGTAAAACATTTTCTGCCTGTGTCTGAGGAACTAAATATTGTTCTGCCATTGAGTATTTATGAAAAGGACGGAAATGTTCTGTATAATACTGTTGTGGTGCTTGACTGCGGAAAAATACTTGGAATTTACAGGAAAACACATATTCCGGATGACCATTTTTATCAGGAAAAATTTTATTTTACTCCGGGAAATACAGGATTTGTGACATTTAAAACAACTTACGGACAGATAGGAATCGGTATATGCTGGGACCAGTGGTTTCCGGAAACAGCAAGGTGCCTCACACTTAATGGGGCAGAGCTTTTATTTTATCCTACGGCGATTGGCAGTGAACCTATCCTTAACTGTGACAGCATGAAGCACTGGCGTAATGTTATGAAAGGTCATGCCGCAGCTAATATTATTCCTGTTATAGCAGCCAACAGATACGGCCTTGAAGAAGTAACGCCGTGTGATGCCAACGGAAACCAGAGTTCTTCACTGGAGTTTTACGGTTCCGGATTTATTACTGATGCTACGGGCGAACTGCTCTGTGAATCGGGAAGAAAAGGCGATGACATTCTTTTACAGGAATTTGACCTTGATGAAATAGCCGCAATGCGACTTGAGTGGGGACTTTTCAGAGACAGAAGACCGGAATGTTACGAAAAAATATTGAAATAACACACGTTAATGTGTTAAAATGAGGAGTGCAAAATTTTAGCACTCGATTAAATTCCAAGGAGGAAGAGATGGGAAAACTTTTTAAACTCAAAGAGAATGGTACTACTGTTCGTACTGAGATAGTTGCAGGTCTTACCACATTTATGACAATGGCCTATATCATTGCATTAAATCCTAACCTGTTAACGGCTTTTGGTGCCAATGGTGGAACAGAGTTATGGAACGGTGTGTTCCTCGCAACATGTATTGCTTCTGCAATCGGTATGTTCGTAATGGCATTTCTTGCCAACAAGCCTTTTGCCCTTGCACCGGGTATGGGACTTAACAGCTTTTTTGCTGTTGTTGTAGGTAATATTGTTTCAATTACGGGATTAACTTACACTGAATCATTTCAGGCAGGACTTTGCATAATCCTTATTGAAGGTATTATTTTCTTTATCCTTTCTGTACTTAATGTACGTGAGAAAATTGTTCAGGCAATTCCTTTGGGAGTAAGACTTGGTATTGCTCCGGCAATCGGTCTTATGCTTATGAACATTGGTTTTGGTTCTAATGCGGGTATTTATAGTGATAAGGGTGGCCCTTTCTATGTAATGAGAGACTTTTTCGGTTCATTAACACCGGGTCTTGCAAGAGATACAATGGGCTCAGGTTACTCAGCAATGGTTTTAGCTGTAGTGACAATGTTTATCGGATTATTTGTTATCATTATACTTGCTCATAAGAAAGTTAAAGGTGCCGTTTTACTTGGTATGCTTGCTTCTTGTGTTATCTATTGGGCAGGCGAAGCTATCTTCCTTGATACTAATCCATTTGCATCACTTAAGGGTGCTTCTTTTGTACCTCCATTCGCAGATATGGCGGAGACAACCTTATTCAAGTTCAATTTTTCAGGATTTGTTGAAATTGGATGGTTTACAGCAATTACGCTGATAATTACATTCTGTATTATCGATATGTTTGATACAATCGGAACTCTTGTAGGTACAGCTTCAAGAGCCGGTATGGTTGATGAAAATGGAGAGATGCCTAACATGAAGCAGGCATTGATTGCAGATGCTGTAGCAACAGTAGCAGGTTCTGCAACAGGTACTTCTACAGTTACAACATTCGTAGAATCAGCTTCAGGTGTTGAAGCCGGCGGACGTACAGGTCTTACAGCTTTGGTAACAGGTATTCTTTTCCTTGCATGTATGTTTATTGCACCTATTGCAGCAATTATTCCACCTGCCGCTACATCAGCAGCGCTCATCTATGTTGGTATCCTTATGATTAGTGGTCTTAAGAAAATTAACTTTGATGATATGACACAGACAGTTCCTGTAGCACTTATGTTAATTTCAATGCCTATATCAGGATCTATCGGACATGGTATTGGATTAGGATTAATTGCTTACACAGTAATTAAATTATTCACAGGTAAGGCTAAGGAAGTTTCAGTTCTTACTTATATAATTTCAATTATATTCCTTATTAAATTTTTCCTTGTTGTTGCTGTGTAATAACATAGGATAATATAATAAATAAAAAGGCTGTTCCACAGTTGTGGGCAGCCTGTTTTTATATAAAAATATCTTTAAATATCTAAACGATGAATATTTACAAAACTAAAGCAAAATAATATAATATATATTAGGAGGCGGTAAAATGATTTCATATAAAAAACTATTTTTAATAATGGAAGAACGGGAAATATCAAAAGAAAAATTAAAAAATGAGACCGGTATTTCATCAGCCACATTAGCCAAACTTTCAAAAAACGAGGATGTATCAATGGCAACAGTTCAAAGTATATGTGAGTATCTTGATTGCCAGCCCGGTGCAATTTTATCTTATGAAAAAAATATTGATGAAAATTCTGCCATTTTCAGACTTAGGGAAGAAATGGAGATGAAATTAAAGGGAGGATTATATCATCAGACACAAATAAGATTTGCATACAATTCTAATCATATAGAAGGAAGCAGATTGACAGAGGACCAGACAAGAAGTATATACGAGACACATACCATTGGAGATATAGAGGGACATGAGAAAGTAGATGATATTATTGAAACCGTAAATCATTTCAGATGTTTTGATTATATTTTATCCGTTGCAGATAAAGAATTATCGGAGGAAATAATTAAAAAAGTTCATTATATTTTGAAAAGCGGAACAACGGACAGTCAGAAAGAATGGTTTGCGGTGGGAGAATATAAAAAGCGTCCCAATATGATTGGAAGCATGGTTGAAACTACGCCTCCGTCAAAAGTCCCTACGGAGATAAAAAAGTTACTGACAGACTATAGGGAAATGAGTAATATAACTTTTGAAGATATAATTGATTTTCATTATCGGTTTGAAAAAATACATCCCTTTCAGGACGGTAACGGACGGGTAGGGAGACTTATAATGTTTAAGGAATGTCTTAAAAACAATATTCCTCCTTTTGTTATTGAAGATTCGGCAAAGGAATATTACAGGAGAGGATTGAATGAGTATGCTTCAGAAAAAGGATATCTTACTGAGACCTGCAGATTATCACAGGATAATTACAAAAAAATGTTAGAATATTTTGAATATATATAAAATATAAAAATCACTGAGGGCATACCGCCATCCGGAAGTCAGACCTGTAAATCTGACAACAGGAGGCGGATGTTCTCCGTGATTTATTTTAATTCAAATAATGCGGCACTGAAGCGTGGCATTGTGCAGGTTAATGTGTTGCCGTCAATATGCCAGAACACATTGTTTTCATCGGCATTTCCGCCATAACATTTCCAATCACTGTTCATAAGGATATTTACACCCTTATTGTCCGGAAGTTCAATCCGGTAATCAATCTGCTCATATTTGCTAAAGTTAAATATGGCAAATATACGGCTTTTATTATCTTCTCTCAAAATAGAGTACATAAGACGGTCAGGGGAGTTACAGTCCAGCCATTTAAAACCGTCGTAATCATATTCTTTTCCGTAAAAAGCCGGGTGGGAAAGATAATTTTTGTTAAGATCTGCAATGTAATTGTTAAATGCCCTATGGATAGGAAAATCAAGAAGCATAAAGTCCTGTTCCCTTTTTTCATCCCATTCCCTGAACTGCCCCAGTTCATTACCCATGAAATTAAGCTTTTTGCCGGGATGAACCATCATATACATATAAAAAGCTCTTGCCTGAGGAAACTTAATATCGTAGTCACCATACATTTTCTGTAAAATTGTAGCTTTGCCGTGAACCACTTCGTCGTGGGAGAGAGGCAGAAGAAACTTTTCATTATAGTAGTACATCATGGAGAAAGTGAGTTTATGGTAATTGTTATATCTGTCGTCCGGTGACATCTGAAAATATGATAATGTATCATGCATCCAGCCCATATCCCATTTGTAATCAAAACCAAGTCCGCCTTCCGACACTGATTTGGTAACATTGGCAAAATTGGTTGAGTCCTCGGCAGCAAGGAAACATCCCGGATTTCTGTCTTTGAGTCCCTGATTCATATATTTGATGAAATCAACGGCATTACCGTTAACACCTCTTTTTTCATCACCATGCCAATAAATTATACGGCTGATTGCATCCATTCTGAGACCATCAAAATGGAAAGTCCGGAGCCAGTAGTTGGCACATGACTGGAGAAAACTTCTGACCTCACCTCTTGAATGCATAAAGTTATTGCTGCCCCATTCACTGATACCTACGTCATTGTTAGGATATTCGTAAAGTGCAGAACCGTCATATTTGGCAAGACCATAGTAATCTACAGCAAAGTGCACAGGCACAAAATCAAGTATTGCACCGATTTTGTTACGGTGAAGTTCATCTATCATATACATAAGGTCTTCGGCGGTGCCGTATCTGCTTGTAGGGGCAAAGAAGCCGGTATTCTGGTAACCCCAGCTTTCATCGCATGGATGCTCGCTGATTGGAAGAAGCTCGATGTAATTGTACCCGTTTTCCTTAAGATAAGGAATGAGTAGTTTTACAAGTTCCCTGTAATTATACCAGTCGGTAGGGCCATCACCTTTCTTTTTCCAAGAACCGGCATGTAATTCATATATGTTAAGAGGACCGTTAATACATGAAGTCCTGTTTTTTATCCATGCACTGTCCCTGAATTTGTATGAGGAAAGATTTCTTATAATTGATTTGTGGTCAGGTCTTAATTCCATACCAAAACCATAAGGGTCACAGTGGTCGGTATATTGGCTTCCGTGATGGTAAATTCTGTATTCATAGGTGTCACCACAGGCTGCATCAGCAACTTTTACTTCATAGAAATTGCCGTCGGAAATGCAGTTCATAGGGATTTCCCTGCCTTTATGAAGAAGAACCACACCTGAAGCAGATGGAGCGAATGTCCTGAAAACTACACCGTCATCCTCCACATGGGCGCCCAGCCATTCGTGGGCATCAAATATTTTTCCTGTATAAAAACCATAATTGTCCATATTGTTTACCTCTTGACTTATTCTGTATTTCTGTTATAAAGATAATAGACACCAGTCTAAAAAACAACGTGCTATTTTTAAAATTAGTCAATTAATAGACACATAGAGGAAAAAGGATAATAAAATGGATTTAAGAATGAAAAAAACTTTGGCTGCAATCCGTAATGCATTTATTGAATTAAGGTCACATAAGCCTCTTGAAAAGATTACAATAAAGGAACTGACTGAAAAAGCAGAAATCAGCAAGGCAACATTTTACCTCCATTATCAGGATGTATATGATCTGTCATCATCAATCCAGGAGGAAGTAATTGATGAAGTATTTTCCAATATAGAGAATCCTGAAACAATTCTTTCTGATACGGAAGGTTTTACAAGAACGCTCTTTTATGCCACATCTGCGTCTAAAGCACTGATTGATATTGTGTTTGCAGACAATCAGGCACTTGTACTTCCTGAAAAGATTGAGGAGAAGATTAAAAAAAGTATTTTTACCATTCATCCGGAATTTAAAGATGATATAAGGCTTAATATATCTATTACATTTAGGGTGCAGGGGGCCTATAACGTGTATAGAAAATATTACGGAATTTATGAACAGGAGGAGATTATTAACAATCTATGTGTGATATTTAATTAAATAATAACCGAGCTTGATTTATTATTTATTAAATGATATAGTATGCGAGGATGGTATTCGGAAAGAAGCTGTACCTGATTAATTTTGACCCATATGCTTTTATTGCTTACATTGTTTTTACAAGTAGGACTTTAATGGAGGAATGCGTATGAGAATAGGATTTATTGGCGCAGGGAAAGTAGGATTTACCCTGGGAAAATATTTTGCCGTCAACGGACTTGATGTTGCAGGATATTACAGCCGCAATTATAAATCGGCTGAGGAGGCCGCTGCATTTACCTGTTCAGAAGCGTTTGATTCAATTACACGGCTGGCAGGCATATGCGATATTATTTTTTTGACCGTTACTGACGGAAACATCAGAGAAGTAGCGGAGAGTTTAAAAAGGGCAGATATATCGGACAGGATAATCTGTCATTGTAGTGGGGCACTATCATCAGAAATCTTTTCGGACATAACCGGATGCACCGGTTATTCAGTTCATCCGTTCTTTGCAATCAATAATAAATATGATTCTTACAAAGAACTTACATCCACGTTATTTACAATTGAAGGGCCGGATACCCACAGGGATTGTGTTGCTTCCCTGATAAGGCAGTGTGGCAATAAAGTGATATTTATACAGCCGGATATGAAGGCAAGGTATCACGGAGCTGCGGTATTTGCCAGCAATCTTTTAATGGGATTAATGGAGACGGCAGTTGATGAGCTTGCAGCCTGTGGTTTCTCTAAAGAGGATGCACTTACCGCAATCTATCCACTTGCTTTGAATAATTTAAAACATCTGGAAAACAATAGCCTTGAGGACTCCCTTACCGGACCGTTAGAGCGTAACGATGTCAGCACAGTCAGAAAACATCTTGGCTGTTTTAAAGGCGATGACAGAATGATGTATATTTTATTATCCCGTAAGGCACTTGAAATTGCAAAAAGAAAAAACTCTGACAGAGATTACAGAGAAATGGAGGATTTGTTATATGACAACAGTCACTACACTTATGAATATGAAAAAGAAGGGCGATAAAATTACAATGCTTACCTGCTACGATTATTCAATGGCTAAATTAATGGATAATGCAGGTGTTGATACGCTTCTTGTAGGCGATTCCCTGGGAATGACCATACTTGGGTATGAGGACACACTTTCGGTTACAATGGAAGATATGATTCACCATACGGCAGCAGTTGCCAGGGGAGCAAAGAACGCCCTTGTCATCGGAGATATGCCATTTATGTCATATCAGGTTTCTGTCGAACAGGCAGTAATTAATGCAGGAAGACTTATTAAAGAAGGCAGGGCACAGATGGTCAAGCTTGAAGGCGGTGCAAGTGTCTGCCCTCAGATAGAGGCTATTGTAAAGGCGTCAATTCCTGTATGCGCACACCTTGGACTTACTCCACAGTCAATTAATATGTTTGGCGGATTTAAAGTGCAGGGTAAGACGGAGGAAGCTGCGAAGAAAATTATTGACGATGCCAGAAAGATTGAAGCTGCGGGAGCGTCAATGGTAGTCCTTGAAGGAATACCTACAAAGCTTGCCGGGATTATAACAAAAGAACTTACAATCCCTACAATCGGTATCGGAGCAGGCCGGTTCTGTGACGGACAGGTGCTTGTATATCAGGACATGTTAGGCATGTTCAGTGATTTTAAGCCTAAATTTGTAAAGGTATTTGCCAATACCGGAGAATTTATGACTAATGCTTTTAATGATTATATTAAAGAAGTAAAAGACGGTTCATTCCCTGCCGAAGAAAATTCTTATGCAGTAGATGATGGAATTTTTGACTTCATTAATGAATAAAATAAAGAGGTAAAAGATAAAATGAAAGTAGAAGGAACAGTTAAATCAGTTAAAGACCAGGTTAAAGAATGGAAAAAGGAAGGCTTAAGCATAGGATTTGTTCCAACAATGGGATATCTCCATGAAGGACATGCAAGTCTTATTAAAGCAGCAAGAGAAGGCAATGACAGAGTTGTTGTAAGTATTTTTGTCAATCCTATGCAGTTTGGACCGACAGAAGATCTTGCAAGCTACCCAAGAGACCTTGCAAAAGACAGCGCTTTGTGTGAATCTTTAGGTGTTGATATGATCTTTCATCCGGAACCTGAAGAAATGTATCATGAAAATTTTAGCTCTTATGTTGATATGTCAGTGCTTACGGAAGAACTTTGCGGATTAAGCAGACCTGTTCATTTCAGGGGTGTATGCACAGTTGTTAATAAGCTTTTTAATATTGTACAGCCTGACAGGGCATATTTTGGACAAAAAGATGCACAGCAGCTTGCAATAATAAAGCATATGGTTGAAGACCTCAATATGAATGTGGAAATTATCGGATGCCCTATTATCAGAGAAGCTGACGGACTTGCAAAAAGTTCAAGAAATACCTACCTCTCAGCAGAAGAGAGAAAGGCAGCCCTTATTCTCAGTAAGAGTATAAACCTCGGACGCAAGATGGTAGAAGACGGTGAAACAGACACAGGCGTTATCACAAAAGCCATGACAGACCTTATTAACACAGAACCACTTGCAAAAATTGATTATGTTAAGGCTGTTGACGGCATCACAATAAGACCTGTTGCAAAGGTTAAGAAGCCTATGCTGGTTGCGATTGCGGTATACATCGGTAAGACAAGACTTATAGATAATTTCATGATTTAAGCTGTCCTTTAACCCCTTGATTTGACAAATTACAGAAAATGTGTAATTATATGGGGTATATTTAGAGAAGGAAAAAGTTATGATAAGAAAATCAAGTTGTATTTTTGTCCTGACACTTGTAGTCCTTGCACTTGTGGCGGCTGTCGGGTCAATTGATAATAACAGGATGATTGCCGGAAATAACGGAGTATCGGATAATGAGATTGTTACCGATATGGATGATATGGTTAAATATGATATCAGCATAGAGTCTGTAAAACAGGATAAGGTATCGGGAATGCTTTCAGGCGGAGAGACAGGTACCTCAGAGAATGTCAGTGAGGCACCTACGGAGCCTGTTACAGAAGCACCGACAGAACCTGCGACAGAACCTGTGACAGAGCCGGTGACAGAAGCACCTACAGAGCCTGTTACAGAGGCAGTTACAGAACCGGAAACAGCAGCTCCTGTTAATTGGAAATATGTATATGTCGGAGATTCCAGAACAAAAGGACTTAAAGCGGCACTTGAGAAATATGGCAGAATTACCGGTAAAGAGACTTTTATCTGCGAAATCGGTGAAGGATATGATTTCCTTATGGCTAATATGGCTAATATCAGAAGTGTATGTGATTCTTCAACAGTTCTTATAATTGGACTTGGGATTAATGATATGAAATACAGATATAACGAGTATATAGCGGCTATTAATAATATGGCAGCTACAATGGACTGCCAGATTTATTTTATGCTTGTTAATCCGGTTAATGAAGCAGAAGAAGCAGCTGACGGCAAGTTCCATATTACCAATGCCGATATAGATACTTTTAACGCCAGAATGTTGTCGGGACTTGGACCAAGTGTCCATATTATAGATACTAATTCATATCTTAAGAATGTAATCGTTAATTACACCACAATGGATGGATTACATTATACGGATGAGACATATATAATCGTCTATGATTATATGCAGAATTTTATACCTCATAGTTAAAAATAACGAGATTCGCAAAATCTTATGCGAATCTCGTTTTTAATTAATTGTGTATACGTTCTGATTTATAAATTTCGGTAAATAATTCATATTCGCCTTTGTATCCGTCAGCACAATAGAAAGTATATTCATTATTCTCAAGCTCTGCAGTTGACTGTATTGCTTTACCTGTGAAAAAGAACTTATCTTTTCTGACAAACACAAGAACTTCATGAAGGGCAACATTGATATAATGATGACCTTTTCTAAGAGGGACAACATCCCGGTCTTCAAGACTTCTGAAACGTATCATTGTCATATCCTCCGGAAGATATACATATCTTCCAACAGTATTCTGCTTATAGACAGGTGCAATCATTATATTTTCACCTACCATAAGCTGGTCTTCAATATGACGGCAGATTCTGTCTTCAGGAAAAGCAATACCCAAAGGAGTAAACATCAATGTGTTAAATTTAACTGATTTGAGATATTCACTGTAAAGGTAAGGTATCATGCCATATCTTAACGTAACAAGGTTACGGAACGTTTTGATGTTTTTGTAGCGGAAAAATTCCTGTGGTCTTGTACCCAGGGCTGCATGGTTACGCATAAGAGGAGTAAACATTGACAGCTCGGTAAATCTCATCAGGAGGTCTTCCGTTGCATTATTGTTAAAGCCGCCTGTATCAGCACCGACATACATGAATCCACACATATTCATATTAGGAAGCTGGTGCATGATAAGTTCAATATGTGACCACCATGACGAATTATCACCTGTCCATATACCTGCATAACGGTGCATGCCAATGTATGAAGCACGGGAAAACATAAGGACCTTTTTATCAGGTTCAATTATTCTGAATGCTTCCGCAGCCGCTCTTGTCATAAAATAGCCATATAAGTTGTGGACTCTTTCATGACATACCTTTTCACCGTTGAAGTTATGGTAAAAACTTCTGTAGTCCGAAGGACTGTTGGCAAGACCATTCACAAGGTCTTTGAAATCCCAGAGTTCCTGAAGGGAAAGGTCTTTGCCGACATATTTTTTAAGTTCTTCCATTGTCTTTTTAAGATTCTTTTCGGAATAAAAGAGAGCAGGCTCATTCATATCGTTCCAGAAACCGTCAATGCCCATATCAATAAGTCTTTTGTATTTCATGCCGAACCAGTCACGGACTTTTTCATTAAGAAAGTCGGGAAGAAGAGATTTGCCGGGCCATACAGCTGTGACAAAATCGTTTCCGTCTTCATCCTTGCAGAAATAATCTTTTGCAGCACCTTCTTCGTAAACATCATAGCCACGTTCTTTTTTTACGGCGGCATCTATTATTGGAACAAGGTGGATATTGTTATCTTTCATCTCGGATACAAAGTTTTTGAAATCAGGAAAGGCTTTTTCACTGACTGTAAAATCTTTGTAGTTGTCCATATAGTCGATATCAAGATATACGGCATCTATAGGAATGTGGTTATCTCTGTAGCCTCTGACGATTTCCCTTACTTCATCGGCAGTATTGTAACTCCAGCGGCTTTGCTGATAACCAAAAGCCCATTTAGGAGCTACATAACTCTGACCGATTATTTCACGGAATTTTTTGATAATGTCCATAACATTATCGCCTTCCACAACATAAAGTTCATAGTTGGCTTCTTCCACAGAAACTGTTAATGTATCCAGGTCTGTATAGCCGAAATCAAAATATACTTTACCCGGAAAATCAACATATATACCATAAGTTTCCTCGCCGTCTACCACGAAAAAGTTGTGGGCGGCATAAAGAGAGGATTTGTCTTCAGTATGGCTGAAGTCATCTGTGCAATTACTGATATATCTGAAACCACGCTTATTAATACCACGAACACTTTCACCGAGTCCGTAAATAATATCATCTACTCCCAATTTTGCAGTAAAGGATTTCTTATCCTGACTCATTTCAATGTAGTCAGGAAGAGAGTTGACCAGTGGAAAGCTTTTAATAACCGCATCTGTTTTGAATGGTCTTCCAAAAGCATATTTAAAAATCATAGCTGCCTCCTAAAATTAATGGTGGAAAAGTCTGATTCCTGTGAAGCACATTGCGATTCCATACTTATTGCATGTATCGATTACATTATCATCCCTTACAGAACCACCCGGCTGTGCAATATATTTTACACCGCTTTTATGGGCTCTTTCTATATTATCACCAAATGGGAAGAAAGCATCCGAACCAAGGCAGACATTATCCATTTTGTCAAGCCATGCTCTTTTTTCTTCTCTTGTAAATACGGAAGGCTTTTCTGTAAAGAATTTCTGCCATGTACCTTCAGCAAGGATATCTTCGTATTCATCACCGATATATACGTCAATAGAGTTATCTCTGTCAGCACGTCCGATTCCGTCCTTAAACGGAAGATTAAGAACCTTTGGATTCTGACGGAGGAACCAGTTGTCAGCTTTCTGACCTGCAAGTCTTGTACAGTGAATACGTGACTGCTGACCTGCACCGATACCTATAGCCTGACCGCCCTTTGTATAACATACAGAGTTAGACTGTGTATATTTGAGGGTAATCATTGCAATGGCAAGGTCAATTCTGGCTGACTCAGGGATATCTTTGTTCTCTGTAACAACATTGGCAAAGAGCTCATCATTGATTACAAGTTCATTACGTCCCTGTTCAAAAGTAACACCGAATACGTCCTTGCGTTCAATAGGAGCAGGAACATATTCAGGATCAATTTTAATAACACAATAGCTGCCTTTTTTCTTGGCACTTAATATTTCAAGGGCTTCAGGCTCATAACCGGGAGCAATAATTCCGTCGGAAACTTCTCGCTTGATTAATTTTGCTGTAGCAACATCACATACATCTGAAAGTGAAATAAAATCACCGAAAGATGACATTCTGTCAGCACCTCTTGCTCTTGCGTAAGCATTTGCCATAGGAGTAAGTTCTCCCATATCGTCTACCCAGTAAATCTTTTTCTCTATGTCAGTTAATGGAAGACCTACTGCAGCACCGGCAGGTGATACATGCTTAAAAGATGTTGCAGCAGGAAGCCCTGTTGCTTTCTTAAGTTCACGTACAAGCTGCCATCCGTTGAAAGCGTCAAGGAGATTAATATATCCCGGCTTTCCGTTAAGTATCTCAATAGGAAGTTCTCCGTTCTGCATAAATACGCGGGCAGGCTTCTGATTAGGGTTACAACCGTATTTTAATTCAAATTCTTTCATCTTATACCTCACATTAATTGTTTTTGTTGATTATTTTTGTCTCGTATGAACCATCTTCAATATTGATATATCTTACAAAAAGTGAAACTTTGTTATCGTTGTTAAGATTGTTCCATACAAGGTCTGCAAAATCGTCCATATTATCAGGAACGTCAACAAGTGTTGGTTCACCTTCAAAGCTTGGAAGCGGATTGCCGTCACCCATATATGTGTGTATAAAATGAGCCTCTCCGGCTACCGGGTTTTCGTATGCAAAAGTGTATCTGTTGCAGGCTTCCGGGTTGCCGTTATTACTTTTTAAAATAGACATGGCATAGTTAAATGAACCGTTGTCAAAATGAAGTACACCTGAAATTCTAGGAGTGTAGTTAGGCGCATCAGGTTCAAATTCTCTCGTTCTGAGAGCCTGTTCAAAAGTATACTGCTTGTCCATTAAATCATAAATTGTATCTGTCTGGTCACCGTTGGTAACGATTGTCTTATTGCCAAGGACTCTTACCGGGGCGTAGATAATAAGACTTGGGTCTTCTAATTTAGAAGTGTCAAAAGCCTCAGTGCGGATGCCTTCTCCGTCTTTTACAAAAATACGATTACGGCTGTTCTCACTTCGTCCCATAATAAAATAGGCAATAGCTGCTTTCTTTCCGTCAGGAGTCTTTCCGATAACGATTCCTCTTCCCGGATAAGTGGTAGAACTAAGTTCTTCTGCCAGTGATTTTTTTAACATAATAATTCCTCCGTAAAAATAAGATGCCGCCTGATAATCAGACGGTGCCCAGACGGTCGGCAAATCACATACTGCGCTTCTCTGGAGTAAGCTCTCCTATTGTCCGTCAGTCACGCAGTCTTTAGATAATTATTGCAATATTTTTATACAATGTCAAGCAGTTCGACAAAGTCATGAATCTCATATTGAGGCTGAATTTCAGCCTTTTTTTTCAGATATCCGGGGTTATAATAACAACTGTCAATACCTGAATTTCCGGCACCGCCGATATCATTAACCAGAGAATCCCCAATCATAAGGCATTCTTCGGGCTGACAGTTAAAATAACCGGTTATGTATTTAAAATATTCGGGGTAGGGTTTCATGCAATTCATCTCTTCGGATATGAAAATTTTATCGAAAACTTTCGGAAGTTTTGTCAGTTTATAAGGCTGGATTATCGTAAGCCCGTTGGTTGCAACGGCAAGAGTATACTTATCCTTAAGTATATTAAGCACTTTGACCGCATTTTCATTAACATGAGCTTCTTCGCCAAGTGAATGGTTAAAGCAGGTCATAAGGTCATCGTAATTGCCCTTTAATCCAAATTCGTTAATTGCTTTATCCAATGAATCTTCCACATATTTGTGATAGAGCCGGTGATAATTTTCCTTAATATATGGCTCATATATATCTTCAAGTCCTGAAGAAAACCATACAATGTCATTAAGCTCTTTAAAACGTCGGACATTTCTGCCGGTAACTTCACAGCCTCCGAGTTCAAGGACCTTCGCTGCACAATTATGGAAAGATTTTTCAAAATTTATTAATGTATCATCAATGTCAAATAACAGGTATTTATATTTACTCATGTTTGTACCTTTCAAGTCTGTATTTTGTAGTCAATGTAACATGAAAAAGAATTTGAATCAATAGTAATACTGTGGTAAAATCTTTGACAGAAAACAAAAGGAGAGCAAAGGTATGTATAAAAATTATATTTTTGATCTATACGGAACACTTATAGATATCAGAACGGATGAATGGAGCGAAGAACCATGGGAAGAATTTGCTGCATGGCTTACCGGTAACGGCATGCCATATACCGGAAGAGAGGTTAAAGCTCTTTATGACAATGAAGTCAACAGGCTTACGTCAGTTAAGACTAAATACACAAGTCCTGAAATTGATATAATCCCTGTATTTGAAGCAATATGCAGGAAGCACAGACCGGACATCACAGATGAAGAGGTGTGGAAAGCAGGAGAACAGTTCAGGATAATTACAACTAAGATGATTAAGCTTTATCCTAATACCAAAAAGGTACTTACCGGACTTAAAAAGGCTGGGAAAAAAGTATATCTTCTTTCTAATGCACAGCGTGTATTTACATGGCAGGAGCTTGTGAAAACAGGTATTGTGGATGATTTTGATGATATTTTTATATCATCAGATGAAGGCTGTAAGAAACCGGATCCTGAGTTTTATAAAAAACTTATCAATAAGCATAATCTTGATATAGCAGAATGCATAATGATTGGCAATGACAGTACAAGCGATATTGCCGGGGCAAAGGCGGTAGGAATGGATGCACTTTATGTGAGAACGGCTATTTCGCCTGAGAATGACCCTGTACCTGATTGCAAGTATGTATTTGAAGACGGAGATATTGGACATGTTCTTGATATTTAGGAGAAATTAATTATGTATTCAACAGTTATTTTTGATCTTGACGGAACCTTGCTTAATACACTTGATGACCTGATGGACAGTACCAATATGGCACTTGAAACATACGGCTTTCCTAAAAGAAGCCATGAGGAAATCCGATGTTTTGTAGGAAACGGTATCAGGAAGCTTATTGAGAGGGCAGTACCTGACAATACGGATATTGCCGATACAGACAAGGTTTTTAATGAATTTAAGAGAGTGTATCAGATTCACTGCAATGATAAAACGGGTCCATATCCCGGAATAATCGAACTTCTGCGTGAACTTAAAAAACATAACATCAAAATGGGAATTGCTACTAATAAAGTTAAATCGGCAGCAGACAAACTCAACGAAATCTATTTTGAAGGTCTGATTGATGAAGTTGCAGGAGTAGAGGATGGCATAATTCCAAAGCCTGACAGATGTATGATTGATAATCTGATGAAAAGACTTAACGCAACAACAGATGAGACGTTATATGTCGGGGACTCACAGGTAGATGTGGCTACGGCAAGAAATACAGGACTTGATATGGTGGCGGTACTCTGGGGATTCAGGACAAGAAAAGAACTTGAGGAATCAGGTGCCAAGGTATTTATTGATGATCCTATGGAAATTTTGGATAAAGTATTATAAAAAAGTAACAGCTATAGGCATACACAGGTGGATTACCGTGTTCCTATAGCTGTTTTATTTATGATAATGCAATCTGGTCGATAAGTGCAAGATCTTTGAAATTAAGTGGCATACTGCCAATTGCACCCAGGTCTTCAAGAAGCTGTTCAGGTCTTGAAGCACCGATAATAACGCTGGATACGTTCTCATCCCTTAATGCCCAGCTTATAGCTAACTGTGAAAGAGTCTGGCCTCTTAATGCAGCTACTTCGCTAAGTCTTGTGAGCTTGCTTAACATATCAGGAGTAAGTGCATCACTTGTAAGGAAAGGACTGGCTGAAGCCATACGGCTGTCAGCAGGAATTGTACCGTTAAGATATCTTCCTGTAAGGAGACCCTGCTCCAGCGGTGAATATACGATAAGCCCCTTGCCTGAATTGGCTGTTGCTTCCTTGACACCGTTCTGGTCAATGGTTCTGTCAAAAATAGAATAACGGTTCTGATTCACTATGTATGGACACTTAAGGTCATTAAGAATAGCTGTTGCTTTCTTAAGTGTATCTCCGTCATAGTTGGAAAGACCTATGTAAAGAGCCTTACCACTTTGAACAATCTGATTAAGAGCCAGCATTGTCTCTTCAAGAGGAGTATCCCTGTCCATACACTGGTGATAGAAGATATCAACATAATCAATACCCATTCGGTTAAGAGACTTATCAATACAAAGTGAAAGATATTTACGGCTTCCTCCACGTCCGTAAGGACCGGGCCAGATTTCAAAACCGGCCTTTGTGGAAATAACCAACTCATCTCTGTAGGCATGTAAATCCTCTGTAAGGATACGACCAAGGTTTCTTTCTGCTGCACCTACCTCAAAACCGTAGTTGTTTGCAAGATCGAAATGTGTAACTCCGTTGTCAAATGCGGCAAAACATATTGCCTTCATGTCCTGGACATTGTTGTAGTTACCGAAATTGTGCCAGAAACCAAGTGAAATAGCCGGAAGCTTAAGACCGCTCTTACCGGCATTACGATACATCATTGCACTGTATCTTGTGGAATTTGGTGTATAACTCATATAACCCTCCATATACCTTTATTTGTTATTCTATTATAACATTAATTGTGATATAATCAAATAAAAGTTTTTTAAGAAAGTACGATTTATGGAAAAAAATAACAAAAGAAAATTAACACCTTATTGGAAAAGCGTTATTATACTTTCCGGGGTAATAATTATATGTAATATCCTTGCAAGAATCAGGGCGGTATGTGATTTTTATGTGGATAATATTTTTTTTGTATGGTCGAATACCTATGGACGCATAACCGGTATTTTTCCTTTTTCGGTAGGCGGGGTTCTGATTATAGCAGCAGTGATGATAGTAATTGCTGCACTGGTATTGGGTATACTTTTAATATTTTTACATCGTAAGACAGGATTTAAAAGGAGAGCGGTCTGTTTCTATAAGGTTAATTTAATTATTGCACTTGTCACGGGCCTTATTATGACGCTTAACTGCTCAGCTCTTTACAGATGTTCCAAGTTAAGCGACAGATGCAGGGAATACAGTACCTCAGAGTTAAAGGAAGTATGTGCTTATGTTGTAAATAAATGCAACGAGCTTTCAAAACAGATAGAACGTAATGAAAATGGAGAGGCTGTATATAATGGGGATATAGATAAAGCAATTAACCTTGCGGTTAAAAAAATGGCCGGAACTAATAAAAGATACCGTGGATATACACCCGACGCAAAGCCGTTTCTTTTCAGTTATATAGCATATAAGCAGGAACTTATCGGAGAGTATTATCCTTTTACCATGGAAGCAAATTATTCTGTGTATATGAATGATCTGGCATACGCATATACGGTGTGCCACGAGCTCTCCCACCTGAAAGGATATATATATGAAGATGAAGCAAATTATATGTCGTTTATAACCTGTATTGAAAGCGATGATCTTTTTTTGCAGTATGCGGGTTATATAAGCGTAGCGGCATATATCTGGAATGATTATATGAAGGCTGCGGACGATAAGAACATGGATAACTTTGACGAGATTATTCTGGAAAATGACTTTGAAGTATATAAAAAAAATGTTGAGGAGCTTGTAGCAAAGGACAGGACTTTTGAATCAATGGACTGGGTTGCGAAGGTTGAGGATACAATAACCGGCTCATCAATGAATTATTATAAAGCAGAGTATAACTATGACGAAGTAACAAAGCTTGTTCTTATGTATTATGACAGTCTGGGTATGTTTGACTGAATGGAGATTATATGAAAGATTTTTTACCTATATCAAAGGAAGATATGAAGAAAAGAGGATGGGAACAGGTGGATTTTACCTATGTCATAGGTGATGCTTATGTTGACCATTCATCGTTCGGACCTGCGATAATCAGCAGGGTTCTTGAATCAAGAGGGTTTAAGGTGGGGATAATTGCCCAGCCTGACTGGAAAAATGAGGAAAGCATAAATGTTTTTGGCAGACCAAGGCTTGGCTTTCTTGTATCCGGCGGCAATATGGATCCTATGGTAAATCACTACACGGTTTCAAAGAAAAGAAGAAAAACAGATGCCTATACACCGGGCGGGGTTATAGGAAAAAGACCTGACCATGCCACGGTTGTGTACTGCAATCTTATAAAAAAATTATATAAAGACAGTCCGATTATAATCGGAGGAATTGAAGCAAGTCTAAGAAGGCTTGCACATTATGATTACTGGTCCGACAGCCTTAAAAGGTCAATTCTTCTTGACTCACAGGCTGATATTATTTCTTATGGAATGGGAGAACATTCCATTGTTGAAATAGCGGAAGCACTTGATTCGGGACTTGATGTAAAAGACGTTACATTTATTGATGGGACTGTATATAAGACAAAAGAAATTGAAAATGTGTATGATTATGAGATGCTGCCTTCTTATGAAGACCTTAAGGCGGACAAGCTTAATTATGCAAGAAGTTTTAATATACAGTATATGAATACGGACCCATTTACAGGTAAAAGACTTGTAGAGCCTTATGACAAGGGGATTTATGTGGTTCAGAATCCTGCTGCCAAACCCCTCACACAGATTGAGATGGATGATGTATATGCCCTGCCTTATATGAATACATATCATCCTGTATATGAAAAAGACGGAGGGGTGCCCGCCATCTCCGAAATCAAGTTCAGCATAACAAGCAACAGAGGATGTTTTGGCTCCTGCTCTTTTTGTGCCCTTACATTTCATCAGGGACGTATACTCCAGACAAGAAGTTATGAGTCGATAATTGATGAAGCCAAGGCAATGACTGAAGTGCCTGATTTTAAAGGCTATATCCATGATGTGGGTGGACCTACCGCCAATTTCAGACAGCCCGCCTGCAGTAAACAGATGGAGCATGGGGCATGCAAAAATAAGCAATGTCTTTTTCCTGAACCTTGTAAGAACATGAAAATAGACCACAAGGATTACATTAACCTTTTAAGGGAATTGAGAAAAATACCTAAGGTGAAAAAAGTATTTGTACGTTCGGGAATCAGATTTGATTATGCCATCGCCGATAAGGACCATACTTTTATCAGGGAATTATGTAAATACCATGTGAGCGGGCAGTTAAGGGTTGCACCTGAACATGTGTCGGATAACGTTCTGAAATTAATGGGTAAACCGGGTAATGATGTATATGAGAAATTCGTTAAAGAGTGTGAGCATATTAATGAAGAACTTGGACTTAAACAGTATCTTGTACCATATCTTATGTCGTCACATCCGGGTTCAACACTTAAAGATGCGATTAAACTGGCAGAATATGTAAGGGATATCGGATATATGCCGGAACAGGTACAGGATTTTTATCCGACACCATCAACGATTTCTACATGTATGTATTATACCGGAGTCGATCCAAGGACGATGGAGTCTGTATATGTTGCCAGAAATCCTCACGAAAAGGCAATGCAGAGGGCACTTATACAATACAAAGAACCATCTAACTATGAACTTGTAAAGGAAGCTCTTATAAAAGAAAAAAGACAGGACCTTATCGGATTTGGAAGCAGATGCCTTATTCCGCCAAGAAAAATTGAGCATCATAAAAAGAAAAGATAAGTTTTTCCATTTAACATCTTTTGGTTGAAAAAAAGCACTTCAGGCTATAAAATATATTATATATTGAGTAACGGAAAGGAAGTAATTATGTATAACGGAAATGAGAATATTACAATATGTGACCATCCTCTTATTAAGCATAAGATAACCATGCTTAGGATGAAGACCACAGGAACTAATGAATTCAGGGCTTTGGTTGAGGAAATTGCCGTGCTTATGGGATATGAGGCATTGCGTGGACTTGAGATAGAAGAAATAGATGTTGAGACTCCTATCGAGAGAGCTAAGTGTCCTGTTATTGCAGGTAAGAAGCAGGCTATTGTTCCTATTCTCAGAGCAGGTCTTGGTATGGTAGGAGGACTTCTCACACTAATGCCGGCTGCTAAGGTAGGACATATAGGTATGTACAGGGATGAAGTGACACATGAACCACATGAGTATTACTGTAAATTGCCTGACCCTATTGACCAGCGTAAGATATTTGTTGTAGATCCTATGCTTGCAACAGGAGGGTCTGCGGTAGATGCAATTAACCTCATAAAGGAGAAGGGTGGTAAGGATATAACATTTATGTGCCTTATTGCAGCACCGGAAGGACTTAAAAGATTAAGTGAAGAACACCCGGATGTTAAGATTTTTGTTGGTAATTTGGACAGAGAACTTAATGAAAATGCATATATTTGTCCCGGACTCGGAGATGCCGGAGACAGAATATTCGGTACAAAATAATCTGTTTTAATTATGACAATGAAGAGTAACATCTGCAGTGGATGTTACTCTTTTCTATTTTACGGAAAGGACGTTAGATTAATGAGCAGAAGTATTGATTTAATAAAAGGCAATGTATTTAAGTCGCTTGTTATTTTTTCACTTCCATTTTTATTTTCAAATCTATTTCAACAGCTTTACAATACAATTGATACATACATAGTCGGCAATACTTTAAATGAAGAATCACTTGCAGCAATAGGTGCATGTGCGGCAATTTTTGAATTGTTGGTGGGATTCGCAGTCGGTGTCGGAAATGGTATGAGTGTTGTAACCGCCAAATACTACGGAGCCGGGGACAAAGAGATGGTACGTAAATCCATAGCATCATCTTTCATAATAGCTGTAATAGTTACCGTGGTTATGATGATTGGCTCAATTTTCGGATTATATCCTCTTCTCAGGGTGTTAAAGACCCCTTCTGATATAATTGATGAAGCATATTCTTATATCTCGGTTATTGCCTTATTTGTGGGCGTTATGCTGTCCTACAATCTCTTTTCGGGAATATTAAAGGCAATGGGCAATAGTTTTATGCCCCTTATATTTCTTATAATTTCAACAGCCATAAATGTGGTTCTTGACTATATTTTTATTGCTGTTGCAAATATGGGAATACGTGGAGCAGCAGTTGCAACGGTAATAGCTGAATTTACATCGGCAGTTTTATGTATGATATATCTTTTCAAAAAATACAGGGAATATCTGCCCGGCAGAAAGGATTTCAGATACGACGGCAGGCTTTCCGGAGAACTTTGGGCGCAGGGACTTGCGATGGGATTTATGTCCTCAATTGTATCAATTGGAACGGTTATTTTACAGTCGTCTATTAACAAACTTGGAAAACACATTATTGCAGGACATACTGCTGCAAGAAAAATAATGGCATTCTCTACATTGCCGATTACCACAGTCGGACTATCAATTACAACCTTTGTTTCACAGAACGTGGGAGCGGAGAAACCTGACCGTGTCAGAAAGGGCATAAGGTACGGATGTATTATTACTACGGTATGGAGTGTGATTGCACTTATTATACTGGAGCTATTATCTCCTGTACTTGTAAAATTTTTATCGGGTTCAGAGGTGGATACTGTTGTGACTACAGGTGTGAATTATTTAAAATTCAACGTCCTGTTTTATATTCCTCTGGGAATACTTATAACGTTAAGATGTTCATTACAGGGTATGGGCAAAAAAATATTGCCGATATTATCAAGCGTTATTGAACTGCTTGGAAAAGTGATTTTTACATTCGCTGTTATTCCACATATGGGATATAATGGCGTAATTATATGCGAGCCGGTTGTATGGTGTGCAATGGCGGTTTATCTGGTCATAGCATATATAAAAGCGGTGCCTAAATCATGTCCTGAAGCATAAAACCAAGTGACAGTTCAACCCTTGCTTCAAGGGAAGATAAATCAACGTCAAGTATTTATGTAGATGTAATAATGAATTATATCGGAACCAAATTTGCCGGGAGGTAAAAATTAAAGGCAGGGTAATTCACACCCTGCCTTTTAGTTATTTTATTCTATTTTCCATTCTCTGAATCTTCGGCAAAATCGTCACCTACCTGAAAATTCACACCTGTATCATTAGGTTCGTCATCTTCAAATTTATAGTCTTTGCCCGGAAGAACTGCATTGAGGAGAATACCGACAATGGCACCTACGGCAAGACCTGAAAGACTTATTGTGACATCTTTAATGGTAAAGCTTATTGCACCTGCGGCACTGTAATTTATTCCAATTGAAAGAACGAGGATAAGAGCTGCAATAATAACATTTCTTGACTTTGAAAAGTCAACTTTGTTTTCTACAACATTTCTTACACCGACTGCCGAAATCATACCATAAAGCACAAGGGATATACCACCAACAGTAGCAGATGGCATAGCACTGATTACTGCGGCAAATTTAGGGCAGAATGAGAAAAGAATTGCAAAAACTGCGGCTATTTCAATTACAAATGGATCATATACTTTAGAAAGAGCAAGTACACCGGTGTTTTCACCGTATGTTGTATTGGCAGGGGCACCGAAAAGCGATGCAACGGTTGTTGCGATGCCGTCACCTGTGAGGGTACGATGAAGTCCCGGATCTTTAATATAATTAATGCCTGTTGTTGATGAAATGGCTGAAATATCTCCGATATGTTCAACAATTGTAGCAAGGGAAATAGGTACAATCGTAATAATTGATGTAATTAATAAAGAACTGTCAAATCCTTTTCCGAAAATGGAAAATACGGTTGAATCTTTTACAATAGGGACGCCAACCCATGCAGCTTCCTTAACTCCTGAGAAATCAACATTACCTGTAACTGCAGCAACAGCATAAGATGCAACTACACCGATAAGAATTGGAATAATCTTAATCATTCCTTTTCCGAATATATTACATACGATAACTACTACTATAGCTACAAGAGCAATCCACCAGTTGCTAGAGCAGCTGTTTACAGCTGACTGTGATAGTGTAAGACCGATTGCAATTATAATAGGACCTGTTACTATCGGTGGGAAAAATCTCATTACCTTGCTGGCACTGAAAATTTTGATAAGAAGTGCAAGTATAAGATAGACAAGACCTGCAACTGCAACACCTGCACACGCATATGGAAGTGCGGGATTAGATACGGTAAAGTTGCCGTTAGCATCTTGAAGCAGCGGTGCGATTGCCATATATCCGCCTAAGAAAGCGAATGATGAACCAAGAAATGCAGGTACTTTTCTCTTAGTGATAAAGTGGAAAATTAATGTACCAAGCCCTGCGAATAGAAGTGTAGTCGATACACTGAGTCCGGTAAGAATTGGGACTAATACTGTTGAACCGAACATAGCAAACATGTGCTGGAGTCCGAGAATGACAGTCTTAGGAGCGCCAAGTTCCTTGGCATTGTAAATGCCGTCTTTTTGTTTGTTATCCATTTGTTTCCTCCTAATTTGTAATGCCATAGGGGCATATCATCAGAAATCGTTATAGACGAATTTCTCTAAAAATATTATCATAGGTATATTGGATTATGCAATGTAAAAATAATGTAAACAGAGGTGTTTTTTTGGAAAATACAGGATGCGGTCTTTGCAACAGAAAATGCAGGGTTGACAGGGACAACGGAGAGAAAGGTTTTTGCGGGGAGACCGGTGAGATAAGGTGCGGCAGGGCGGCACTTCATATGTGGGAGGAACCCTGTATATCGGGAACCCGTGGATCGGGAACAGTGTTTTTCACGGGATGTGTCCTGAAATGTGTATTCTGCCAGAATTCAGTTCTTGCAGAATCCAAAGTAGGCAAGCCTGTCACAGTTTCAAGACTTGCGGAAATCTTTCTGGAGCTTCAAAATAAGGGTGCGCACAATATCAACCTGGTCACGCCTACCCATTTTGTTCCGTCAATCAGGGAGAGCATCATTCTCGCGAAGAAAAATGGACTTACACTGCCAATTGTATATAATACGGGGAGTTATGAGTCTGTGGATACAATAAAAAGCCTTGAGGGATTAGTCGATATTTACCTTCCCGACCTTAAGTATGTTTCTTCGGAACTTTCTAAGAAATACTCTAAAGCTCCGGATTACTTTGAAACTGCTAAAAAAGCAATCGGCGAAATGGTCAGACAGGCCGGTACGCCTGAATTCGATGATGACGGTATAATGAAAAAGGGTGTTATTGTAAGACATCTTCTTTTACCGGGGTGTATTACTGACAGCAAAAATGTGATAAAATATCTGTACGATACTTACCGGGATGATATTTTTATAAGTATAATGAACCAGTATACACCAATGGAAGGAATTGGGGACAAATACCCTGAACTTAACCGTAAAGTGCGGAAAAAAGAGTATGACCGTCTGGTGGATTATGCCATAGACATCGGTGTTACCAACGGATTTATCCAAGAGGGCGGGACAGCAAAGGAAAGTTTTATACCTGAATTCACGGAGGAAGGAATTTGATATGAATAAATGCAGATATTCAGCCAAATGCGGTGGCTGTGTCCATATGGGCAAAAAATACAGCGAGAGCCTTGAATATAAACAGAAAATGATTGAGAAGCTTATAAGACCTTTTTGCAAGGTTAATAAAATTATCGGAATGGATGAGCCGTATTTTTACCGTAACAAGGTTCATGCAGTTGTCGGCGGTGACAAAAAGGGCAATATCTACGCCGGAACATACGAGGCGGGAAGTCACAAAATAGTCCCTATTGATAAGTGCCTGCTTGATAATGAAAAAGCCGATGCCATCATTGCCACTGTAATAAAGCTGATGAAATCTTTTAAATACAGACCTTATAATGAGGATACCGGGCGAGGATTTTTGCGGCACATTCTCATAAGGACGGCGGAGGTTACAGGTGAAATTATGGTTACACTTGTGGTTGGTGAAAATATTTTCCCATCCAAAAGCAATTTTATCAAAGCTCTTACTTCGGAGCATCCCGAAATTACCACAATCGTAATGAATGTTAATTCAAAGCGTACAAGCATGGTTCTTGGTGAAAAGGAGGAAACGCTTTACGGGAAGGGCTATATTGAAGACATTCTTTGCGGCAAAAGATTCCGCATATCTTCAAAATCTTTTTATCAGGTCAATCATGAACAGACAGAGAAACTATATAATATCGCCATTGGATATGCCGCACTTACCGGAAAGGAAAATGTTTTTGACGCATACAGCGGAATAGGTACTATCGGCATCTGTGCTTCCGATAATGCTTTGTCGGTAACGGGCGTTGAGCTTAACCGTGACGCAGTAAAGGATGCCCTTACAAACTGTAAACTCAACAATTTGAAAAATGTGAAATTCATGGCAGGAGATGCGGGGGAACATATGGAAAAGGAGGCAGCTTCCGGACGTAAATATGACGTTGTCTTTATGGACCCACCACGAAGCGGCAGTTCTTTGAAATTCATCAATTCGGTGTGCAAGATGGCTCCTTCAAAGGTTGTATACATTTCCTGCGGTCCCGAAAGCCTCGCAAGGGATTTGCAGTTTTTTAAGAAGAAAGGCTACCGCGTTGTGGAATGTCAGCCCGTGGATATGTTCGGGTGGACGGGGCATGTGGAGTGCGTGGTTCTGTTGACTAAAGTACAGAAGTAAAAGTGTGAAAATGGCTTGAAATCCCATTGTTTTAAGTGCTAGGAAACATATCAACTCAACGGTTAAATTCTCATAGGTTTGAGTTGACGGAATGAAAAGGGGATAGTTAGCATATTTACATGGATAACAATTTCACCAACAGGAAAAATTGGATATTATAGAACATGAATATAATATTCCAATCAGTCAAGAATTCAGGGAGGATGTGAGAATTATGTGTAATCTGAGTACAGGAATTGAAGAAAAAGCTACTGAAAAAACAAGCGAAAAGTTTATTCTGAATATGTATAAAAAAGGTTATACATTGGATCAGATCGCAGATGTAGCTGAAACAGGTGTTGATGAAATTAAAGCGATTATTAAGAAGAAAGAGCCTGCAATGGCGTAAACTTTATTAACCCAAAAGATCTAAAAATAAGACGGCAAATTGTCAACAAGTTGTTGATGATTTGCCGTCTTTGTTTGTATAGTGGAGTTATTCTTCTTTTTTCTTAGCCCTTGTCTTATAGACATTATAGCGAATCTTTATGAATTGTTCCGGAGAAACACATTCGGATGGAATTAATATTTTTTATTCAAATGCAAAGGAAAAAATAAATAATTATATTTCATAAACGTTTCATAAATGGCGTGTAGAATGTTATTGTAATCAGCAATGGAATGCTAAGAAAAATAGAGAGGTGTGGTTAGTAAAGTGATAAAAAATGCTATAGCATACATTACAAGAAAGAGAAATAGAACTTTAATAATTTTTATCATATTGACTATAGTTTTTTCTTGTTTGTATTCTTGCTTGACAATAATGAAATCAAGCAATGAAATAGAAAAGGCTTTATATGAAAGTTCTAATTCTTCAATTTCAATAACAAAAAAAGATGGTGAATATTTTAATGTTAATCAATTTAAAGATATTGAAAAATTAAAAGAAGTTGAAGAAATAATAATTCAATATGATGGATTAGCAAAACTAAAAGATGCTAAAGTAGTTAGCGGAGAACAAATAATAAATAGAGAAGATTTATCTGACGAATTTAAGAATGTTGTTTCATTTGAAGCTACAAATAATACTAAAAGAAATATTTTATTTAGTAGTAGAGTGTTTACAATTAAGGAAGGTAAAAATATAGAAGAAAATGATAAGAATTCAATTATTGTTCATGAAGAATTTGCTAAAAAAAATAATCTAAAATTAGGTGATGAAGTTAATCTTGAATTACTTGACATTGAAAAAAGTGGAAGAATAAAGAGTCATAAATTTAAAATTATAGGTATCTTTTCCGGTAAAAAACAAGAAACATATACAGGATTATCTTCTGATTTTAGTGAAAATATGATGTTTGTAGATTATTCAACAAGCCAAGAGATACTAAATAAATCAGAAAATAATAAAATTGCAAATAAAATTTTAATGTATTCCGGCAGTGCAGAATCTACAGATTTAGCCTTAAACAAATTGAAAGAGCTTAAGATTGATGAGTCAAAGTATTTTGTTGAAAAAGATTCTAATGCGTTTGAAGAGTCTTTAGAGTCAGTGAGTGGAATAAAACATATGATAAAAATAATGACTTATTCTATTATGTTAGGCGGGATGGTTATTCTTTCATTGATTTTGATTCTATGGTTAAGAGAAAGAATCTATGAAATAGGCATATTTTTATCTATTGGAACATCTAAGATACAAATTATAATGCAATTTATATTCGAGTTATTATTCATATCGATACCAAGTATAATAGCTTCCTTATTTTTAGGAAATGTATTGCTAAGAGTAATTGCAGGCGGATTCATTAACTCAGATAACTCAATGATTTCTGGTGGAAATTTAATAAATAACAGCAGTTTTATTTTAAATATTACAACACTTGGACAAAGTTATTTAATATTAATAAGTATTATTGTTTTATCAGTTGTATTTGCTTCTTCATTAATATTAATCAAGAAGCCTAAAGAAATATTATCAAAAATAAGTTAGGAGAAAATGATGGATATATTAGAAATAAAAAATGTAGCATATAGTTATGCAAATTCCAAAGAAAAAGTTTTGTCAGGAGTAAATCAAAAATTTGAACTTGGGAAGTTTTATGCGATAGTAGGAAAGTCAGGAACAGGAAAATCTACACTTCTTTCCTTACTTGCTGGACTCGATAAACCTCAAACAGGAAAAATATTGTTTAAGAATGAAGATATACAAAAGAAAGGATATAGTAATCATAGAAAAAATAATATATCTTTAGTATTTCAAAACTATAATTTAATAGATTATTTATCACCGATTGAAAATATTAGATTAGTGAATAAATCAGCAGATGAAAGTATTCTGTTTGAACTAGGTTTAGATAAAAAACAAATAAAAAGAAATGTTATGAAATTATCTGGCGGGCAGCAACAAAGAGTGGCTATTGCCAGAGCATTGGTATCAGATGCTCCAATAATACTAGCTGATGAGCCTACCGGTAATCTAGACAGTGCTACTGCCGGAGAAATAATTAATATATTAAAGAAATTAGCTAAAGACAGAAATAAATGTGTAATAGTTGTAACACATAGTAAGGAAGCAGCAGATTCTGCAGATATCATTTTAGAACTAAGTGGTAAGAAGTTGAAAAAAGTAAAATAAATTTGGAGGTTGAATGATGATAAAAAATGCATTTGCTTATGTAACTAGAAAGAGTTTAAAATCATTAATTATTATGTTAGTTATTTTGGCTATGTCAACTTTAAGTCTTATTAGTTTATCTATTAAAGATGCTACGGACAGAGCTTCAAAAGAAACATTTGCTAATATAACAAATAGTTTTTCTATGGAGATAAATAGACAAGTAAATCCGGGAACACCTAGAGGTGGAGGAAATGTAAAAGGTGAAGATATTAAAAAGATATCTCAAACAGATAGTATAGACTCCTATGTAAAAAGAATAAACAGTGTTGCAGATTTAGTTGATTATGATATTATTGAAACTCAAGAGACTCTTGCGAATCAATCGCCTGAAAGAGCAAAGAATTTTAAAAGAACAGTGATGTTAACCGGAGTTAACGACTCATCAAAAGAAACAAAATTTGTATCAGGAGCATATAAATTAGTAGAAGGAAAGCATTTAGAAAATGAAGATAAAAATAAAATCTTAATGCATAAAGACTTGGCTGAAAAAAATAATCTTAAAGTTGGAGATAAGATAAAAATAAAATCTAATTTATTTGATGCTGATAACGAGAAACATGCAGATGAAACAGTAGAAGTAGAAATCAAAGGTTTATTCGATGGGCATAATAGCGGTGGAGTAAGTGCAGCACAAGAACTATACGAAAATACATTAATTACTGATGTTCATACAGCTGCTAAAGTTTATGGTAATACAGAAGATACAGCTGTATACCAGGATGCAACATTCTTTGTAAAAGGTGATAAGAATCTTGATAGTGTAATAAAAGATATTAAGAAATTAGATATAAATTGGAGAGCATATAATCTGATTAAAAGTTCATCAAATTACCCTGCATTACAACAATCTATATCAGGTATCTACTCAATTTCAAACAAATTATTTGCTGGCTCATTAATATTTGCAGGAGTTGTAGTTTCATTATTACTATTATTATGGATGAATGCCAGAAAGAAGGAAATAGCAGTATTACTATCATTAGGTAAATCAAAATTAGAAATTTTTGGTCAATTCCTATTTGAGATGGTATTTATATCAATCCCCGCATATGCTGGTTCTTATTTCTTAGCTCAATATACAGCTGAAAAGCTTGGAAATAATATATTGAACAAGGTTACTGGCAATATAGCAAAACAAATAGGTAGACAATCCGCATCCAGCCAATTAGGTGGTGGGGCAGAAGCTGAAGGATTTAACAAGACATTATCAAGTTTAGATATAAATGTATTACCTAAATTCATAGTTTATGTAGTTATATTTATGAGTTTAGTACTTCTTGTATCTTTGATTATTTCTTCATTCAATACATTAAGAAGAAATCCAAAAGAATTATTAATCGACAATAAATAAAATTTTTGGTGCAAAAAAGCACCAAAAATTTTTTGCTTTTAAATACCCAATAATATGCTGTACAATATAAGCGAATAGGTTTAAGTGGAGGTATACATGAATATATTAACTGTTGAAGATGATAATATGATAAGAGAGGGAATAAGTGAATATCTTTCAGAATTTGGATATACTGTTATTCAGGCTAAAGATGGAAGAGAAGCATTGTCAAAATTTAATAGCGATATAAATCTGGTTATCTTAGATATTCAAATACCTTTTATTAATGGTTTAGAAGTGTTGAAAGAAATTAGAAAGAAAAGCTTTTTACCAATTCTAATCCTGACTGCATTTAGTGATGAAGAATATAAAATTGACGCATTTACTAATTTGGTAGATGGATATATGGAAAAGCCATTTTCATTGCCGGTCTTAAAGGCCAGAATAGATTCCTTAATTAAGAAGAATTATGGACATTTAGAGATGTTTGAATATAAGAATCTATCAGTTAATTTTAATAGCTATACAGCTAAAATAAATGGAGAAGAGATAGATGTAAATGCAAAAGAACTAGAAGTATTAAAATGTTTATTGGATAATAATGGACAAGTGTTAACAAGAATGCAAATTATTGATTATGTATGGAAAGATAGCGAAGAAGCTCCTTATGATCGAGTAATAGATGTATACATAAAAGAACTTAGAAAAAAATTACAATTAGACTGTATAACTACTATAAGAAATGTAGGATATAAATTGGAGATAAAATGAAAAAATTAAAGATATTTCCCAAAATGTTCATAAAAATATTTTCTGTTCTTGGAATAATAATTATATTAGTCCATTTATTAGTTTATTTTATCTTCCCTAAAACATATTTGGAGACGAGAAAAGAAAAGATCCATAATATTGCAGATGAAATTTCTGGTAATATGAATGGAAAAGAAATGAAATATATAGAACAAACTTTGGAGCTTTATTCGAAGAGCAGTGAAATAAAAGCATTTATAAAAGAAAAAAATAATAAAAATGAAATACAAATCAAAGATGATATAAATGTTAATTTAGAAAGCGATAGTAATTCTTTGATAATTGAAGAAAGAGAAATAAAGCTTAATGATGGTAAAAAAATAAATTTACAATTTGTTTCTACAGCTGATATGCAAAAAGATGCGAAAAATTTAAGCGTTAAATTTTTACCATATTCTTTATTAATATCAATTTCCTTTTCTGCTATTATTTCTTTAATTTATGCAAAATTAATAAAAAATAATATACAGGAAATAAAAATTGTTACTGATAAAATGAAGAAACTTGATAAAGAAACGCGATTAAAAGTTAGCTCTAATGATGAAGTTGGCGAACTAAAACAACAAATTAATGATTTGTATTCTACTTTATTAATAACGATTGACAATTTGGAATTTAAAAATAAAGAAATTTTAAAATTAGAAAAGTTAAAATATGACTTTTTTAAAGGTGCATCCCATGAACTTAAAACTCCTCTTGCCAGTCTTAAAATAATACTGGAAAATATGAAATACAATATTGGAAAATATAAAGATAGAGATACTTATATTAATGAATGTATTGAAATCGTTGATAGCTTGACCAAAAACATTTCTCAAATATTATCAGTTCATTCTATAGAAAACTTGAATAATGATGAAGAATATTTGAAAATAAATGATACATTAGAAGATATATTAGAAAAATACGAAATATTAGCAAATCAAAAGAAAATAACGGTCAATAATTACATATCAGATGAGAATATTTATATAGGAAAAACAGCATTAAAGATTATTTTATCTAATTTGATTAGTAATGCGATAAAATATACCGATGTAAATGGTGTAATTAATATTGGGATAGCTAATGATTGGTTATATATAGAGAATACATACGGTAACAATAAAATTAAGGATATGGATAAAATATTTGATGTTAAATTTGATTTAAATAAGGAAAATAGTAATGGATTAGGCTTGTATATTGTAAGCAATATCCTGAATAATTACAATATAGAATATAAAGCATTGCAGGATGAAGAATTTTTTATCTTTAAAATTAAAATGTGAAAAAAATGGAGAAGGGGGTCTAGTAGTCATGGATATCGAAACATACAACAGAAGAGAGAAAATGCTAAAACTCCGTGAAGAACTGCTTGCAGTAGAAGAAGACAGAATGGCAGGCAGAACCGGAACAACGGTGGATGAATTAGATGCATACCTTGATGACATAATCGAAGAGGTGTAGTCTATGGCAGGTAATGAAACATATAAGGTGATTGTATCTGACCGTGCAAAGCAGATGCCTGGAACTCATATCCGATCTATGGCACAGGTCAATAAGGAGGCTGCCAGCGACAAGAAAAAAGAGATTGTTCAATCAGTATTTTATGGGTTAATCAGTCTGGAGGTAAGGAAGATGAAAAGTAAGAGAGCAATGTGGATATTCGCCGCAATTCCAATGATTGTTACAAGTATTGTTCTTCAGTTTATGCCTGATACAATACCTATGCACCATGATTTGGCAGGAAATACTGACAGATGGGGAAGTAAAATGGAAAGTTTTATATTCCCTATTATCATTTTACTTATTACATTATTTTGGAACATATTGATTTGCATATATGAGAAAAAGGCTGTTAAGTCCCAAAATGAAAAAGAACAGATGGAAGCAAGAACATCTGCGAAATTGTTGTCTATAGTTGGCATTTCCCAGGCGATTATGTTTGGGGTTTTGCATTATTTTATTCTCTATGCTTCTTTTCAACAAGCTATTGTTAATGGCTCGAAGGCAACAATTGATATTGCAAAAGTTTCTTGTATCTTATGTGGGATTATGCTCATTGTGCTTGGAAATTATATGACTAAATCAAAGAAAAATGCAGTAATAGGGTTAAGGACAAGCTGGAGCATGTTTAATGATAATACCTGGAGAAAAAGTAATCGATTTGGGGCAATATGTATTATCATTGCAGGAGGATTAACTGTTGTTACATCTGCTTTTGCGAACGGAATAATAAGTACAATTTTTTTACTATTATATATTATAGTGGCATCAGTATTAGCAGTGATTTACTCTAAAAAAGTTTATGATAATGAAAGAAAAAAGGAACAAAATATTTAGAGGGTGCCATTGTACAAATTCTGGTTGTGTGCTTTTTATTACACTATCAGTTTTCGTATTTTTTATTGAAAAAATGGATAATGTTGTGCTTCAAGCTGTTATTTTTATACTTGCACTGTTTGTAGGGATTGCATGGGTTGAGTTTGAACATAACATAACAATTTATAAAATATTGATTTTGTATTGCCTTTGTCCGGACAAATGGATATAATATAGTTAGAAAACTCGAAATGAGTGTTTACTATGGCAACAAAATCAGCAAATTTATACGCGCGCATTGAGCCTGATGTAAAAGAACAGGCAGAAGGAATCTTAGCAGCATTAGGAATTCCTGCATCCAATGCAATAAATATGTTTTACAAACAAATTATTCTTCAAAGAGGACTTCCTTTTGAAGTGAAAATGCCATCCGCTCGTCCTGTAGAAGTTAGTGCATTATCAGAAGCACAGATGAATGCAGAACTAGAGAAAGGATATGCGGATATGCAGGCCGGTCGTACAAGAACAGCAAAATCTGTTTTTGTTGATATTCGCAAAGATTACAATTTATGATTTATGATATCGTGATTTCAGATCGGGCCGAGATAGACCTTCGTGGAATCTTCGAATACATTGCTTTTGAACGGAAGGTACCAGAAAATGCAAGTGGTTAGCTTGATAGGCTTGAAGCATGTATTATGGATCTTGATCATATGCCGAAGAGATATCGACAATATGAATTGGAACCATGGAAAAGTCGAGGACCGCGCGTAGCGACAGTAGACAATTATCTTGTTCTATATATTCCGGATGATGATACACAAGTGGTTACGATTATCCGTGTTATGTACGGTGGACGAGATGTGGATACGCAATTAAACAGATTTACAAAAACAAAATAATTTGAAAGCATCAATCAAAAATGGTTGGTGCTTTTTTCATGCTTGGAGAAATCTGGGATTTTTTATGCCCATTTTTACGGAACGAGGTATCGGCCATGGCTAACAGAATCATGGCTAACAGAATCATGGGTATTACTGTCGAGATTGGCGGAGATACCACCAAATTACAGACTGCCCTACAAGGATTAGTAATAATCTCAATCAGTATGCCAGGAAAGCAAATGAAACAGGAAAGCTGTATAAAGAGGATATTGCAGAAATAAAAAAGATGAATAATGAGCAAACAGAACTTTTGAAAAAGGCACTTGAAGCAGTTATTCATCTATATGAGGACGATTCAAAGAAGAGAAAGTGAATTGATAAAAAGCGTTAGCGTGGCTCGGCGGTTTATCCGCAGTTCAAGGGGGTTGGGGGCGCAAGACGTCCGGTGGACGTCTTAACCTCAACGGGAAAATTAAGGTTAGAAGTCAAAGTTGGGGGCGCAAGACGTCCGGTGGACGTCTGCTCTGCGCGGACCGGAGTGGAACGGAGACCTCCCCAACAAGCAAAAATGCGCCGGGTATATACCGGGGCACTGCTTGCCAATTTGCAAAAAGAAAGGAATTATTTCAATTATGATAAAAAATAAAGTAGTTATCAAAGAAAGAGATGCATGGAATTATACATAACGGAAAATATTGAGAAATTCAGAAGTATTATCATTCCTATTGAAAAAAATGCTGCGGGATGATAGAATAACCGCATAGACGGAAACGAAATTGATAAATACGGATATAAAACATAACGGAGGAACACACATGATTATCAGTGAAAGAATTTTTTACATAATGGAGCAGAAGAACATGAGTCAGTTGGAACTGTCGAGAAGAACCGGGATTGCAACAAGCAACATCAGTGACTGGAAAAAGAAAAAGACGAATCCAAAAGCAGACTGTTTGTTATCCATATGTGACGCATTGGATATTACACCGGAACAGCTTTTAACGGGTAAAGGAATTGATCCGGAGTATAAAGATGCAGATATGGATTATGAAGTTACCAGGTCGGATATTAAGATATTGAAGCAGATTCATAGTCTTGGAGATGATCAGTATAAAAGACTGATGGCGTATATGAAGGCATTGCAGAAACTGGAGCAGATGGAAAGCATTGTGGAGGAATAATGGAAGGAACAAAAGAATTGATTACTACGGATGCTATTCGGAGTAAGGTGTACATACTTCGTGGACAGCAGGTAATGCTGGATAGAGATTTAGCGGAAATATATGGCTATGAAGTCAAAAAGTTAAATCAACAGGTAAAAAGAAATATAGAAAGATTTCCGGAAGATTTTATGTTTCAATTGGCAACTAGTGAAATTGAATCCGTGAGGTCACAAATTGTGACCTCACGAAAAAATGATTTTTTCGCTGGTCAAGAAGGTGGACGGAGATATTTACCATACGCATTTACAGAACAAGGAATTTATATGCTTGCGGCAGTTCTTCGAGGAGAATTGGCAGAACAGCAGAGTATATTTATAATGCGCACTTTTAGGGAGATGCGACACTATATTAGTCAAAATCAGCAGTTTGTTACTAGAAATGAAATGGATCTTTTAACAGCTAAGGTTGGAACGATAACGGAGAGGCAGGATCGAATGGAGAAAAAAGTAGATTCCATTCAAAAAGATGTGACTATCTTAGCAGACAACTTCATTACGGATAAAGATATTTATAAAGGTCAGAAGTTAGAAGCTGACATTGCTTACATAGAAATCTATCAACAGGCAAAGAAATCAATCTATGTTGTGGATGATTATATGAATGCAAAATCATTACAGCACCTTTCACAGAAAGCAGATGGCGTGGAAGTTGTTTTATTCACAGAGAATGGAAAAGGTGGGAGAGGATTTCTTACGAACTCTTTAGTGACGGATTTTCAAAATGAATATCCAACGATTCGGATTAAGTCTAATCCGGATTGTCACGACAGATTGATTGTACTTGATTATGGTGAAGAAACAGAGAGGGTATATCATTGTGGAGCATCCAGTAAGGATGCAGGGAAAAAGCTTTGTGCCATTAATCAGATTACAGAGACAGCAATCATTCATCCGGTAATAGACAGATTACTCTCATTGCCAGATAAAAAGATATAATTAGTGGTCATAATAAGACTAATATTAACAATGCTGATTTTAATAATACCTATCTTATCATATCTGGTCGAAGGAATAATGTCTTGGATGGGATATGATGGAAAGCATTGTGGAGAAATAGAGATGGCAAATAAAATAGTTAGAGAAATTATTCATGCAAAGGGTATTGATATTGGAATTTACACGAAGGATTTTGAAAATGAATATATTTCGTTGACAGATATCGCAAAATACAAAAATGATAATGATCCCAGATTTGTCATTCAGAACTGGATGCAAAACAGGAATACAGTTGAGTTTTGGCGGTCTGGGAAGAACTTCACAATCCGGATTTTAACCGTGTGCAATTCGAGGCGGTTAGAAGTGAGGCGGGATTAAACAGATTTGTTATGACACCGACCAAAACGGGAGTTCCTGTCGCAGTTAGTGGATAATGTGCAGATTTACGAAGAACGCAAAGAGAATGGTCAGTGGCTGAAATCTATAGAATTTAAGTTGCCGATTATAGAAAAAGAGTTTACACTAAGTTTGGACAATGATACACAAAATGAGTGCGTGGTTCTGTTGACTAAAGTACACAAGTAAAAGTGTGAAAATGTGCCTGAAATCTTACTTACTAAAATAGAAATGATTTGGATACGAACAAAGGAATAAAGAATGCACACTAGGAGAAATGCATGGATAGATTTTCAGAGAAGAGCCTTCTTTCACTTGGAGATTATTATGTGTATGGACTCATAGATCCACGCAGTAAACAAATTTTCTACATTGGAAAAGGCACTAAAAACAGAGTATTTGAACATGAAAAAGAGAGCCTGGGCAGTCCTGATAGCGAGAAGTTGAAACTGAAGACTATTGCGGATACTAAGAATGCCGGATTTGAGGTTGAGAAAATAATCATCAATTCAAACTTAACCGAAGAAGAGGCATTTGCTGCAGAGGTTTTATCGGTTGATGAGTATGAAAGAATAAACGGTGCCGCCCCACTTGAAGAAAAAGACATCAGGCATAAAATCCTTGTCATCAAAATAAATAGACTCTACCAAAAAGGTATGGATGAGAAGGTATTATATGATGCTGTTCGTGGTGTTTGGAGAGCATCAAAGGAAAATGTTAAAACTGTTGAGTATGTTTTTGGTGTTTACAACTCTTTGATTGTTGCCGTGTATAAGCCATCAGAGTGGTTTGTATGCAAAGAGGCAAAAGACAAACTCCCAAGGCAGGATATTGTTCTTACACCAAAAACCGAAAACAGAGTGTTCTTCGTGGATGAAAGATACGAACAGGGACTTCCACTTGAGAAAGATAAAATTCATATTTAATGAAATTGACAAATCGGTATTTGTGAAACTGCCTTATTTATTTTTGTAGGGTCAAGTTTTTGAAACTGAGAAATCGGAATTGACCGAATAAGTTAATCGTGCCATATGGCTTGATTATAAATACAAAGATAAAAACGCAATGTACATTAAAAATGTACTAGAGCTGGTAGGTAGCCCAGCCGTCCTATGCAAATAGGGTAAGTAACCTGCCCCTCCGGGTTGTCCATTCTTTGTTCAATTCATTTTAGGAGGGATTCTTATGGACAAAGCAAGTGGAAAACTGACGGTATATTTTGAAGAACCATTTTGGGTAGGTGTATTTGAACGTATTGAAGATGGTAAACTATCTGTGGCGAAGGTAACATTTGGTGCAGAACCAAAGGATTACGAAGTGCAGGAATATATTCAAAAATACTATTTTAGTTTGAAATTCAGTCCGGCTGTTGATACTGTTGTAAAAGATATAAAAAGAAATCCCAAAAGGATGCAACGTGAAGCGAAAAAACAGATGCAGGAAACAGGCATCGGCACAAAATCGCAGCAGGCATTGAAATTACAGCAGGAACAGAATAAACAGGAGCGTAAAGTGAGGAGCCGTGAGAAAAAAGAAGCGGACGAACTGCGAATGTTTGAACTGAAACAGCAAAAGAAAAGAGAAAAGCATAGGGGACATTAGTCCCTTGGGATGATGAGTTTTAACCCTGCGTGGTTCTGCTGCTATTCGAGGAGGTGATTTCAATGAATGTAAATTTGAACAGTATTTCATTGCAACAGCGAAAGTTTTCGGGAACAAATAGCATAGGTGGAATACATTTACCGGATTTTAATGATAAATATGTGTTTTCAAAAAAGAAAAGTAACACTAGCAATGCAGAATACAAAAAGCAAATAGCAGAGCAGGCTTATGAAGATTTTAAAAATGGACAGTTTCAAAATAAATCAGAAGGTTTTAATAAGCTTATGAAAAAGTATACATCTGAGGTGTCACCAGACAGAAAAGGTATTATTACGTCTGGTCTAAAGGCGGTTTCAAGAAACAAGCAGAGTGGACTAAAACCGATAGATTTACTTGCAACAATCCTTGAGGGAAAAGTTAAGTACCAAAGAATGCCGTCTGGTCAAACTGATTATATTGAATTTTATGACAAGAATGGAGAAATGGTGGCAACTTATTCCAATAATGGCTGGACGATGTATACAACAAATGCAGAGGCAGCTCGACAGACTGAAATGTGCATGATTTATAATGAAGCATGGGGAAATGCCAAAAGAGGGATTCCGTTGACTGATAGTGGTTCAGTAAATTCTGACAGTTTGCAAAATGTGTTTGATGTACGGGCATAAAAACATGTAAAGAAATCCTCTTGACTGGACTAAGGTTGGACTCAGGAGGATTTTTATTTTGTTAGTTACTTTCTGTAAAAGCAGGGCGTTTTCTATAACGAAAAAGGTCCTCTTGATTGAACTTTAGGTTTGATTTAGGGGGGATTATTTTGCTTGAATGGTCGTATTCTGCAAAAACGGGACACTTTCTGCAAGGAATATTGAAAATTTTTGAAAGTATGATAGTTTTTGATTGGTAGAGTTCAAGTAATATATAAAATTTAGGAGGTGATAAATGTGAAAATTCAACAAACACCTTTTTATCAAAATTCCAGTTTGGAGAATTGAAAAAAACGGAATTTACCTATT
>UMHM01059403.1_pt1 | contig 46542 bp, 39 predicted proteins | sample 1965501 | NCBI WGS metagenome assembly UMHM01 (sample SAMEA4836095, study PRJEB28245) | human gut metagenome | biome: gut microbiome; material: fecal sample | place: Denmark | collected 2008
CGGAGCGAAGCGCCCCTCACATACGAAGTGCGTCTGCGGGACTGAGTTTAGCGGCTTTAGCGGCGGGGTAAGCGCCGAAAAGGGCGCCGAGGAGGGCTGTTGCGGCGGCGGAAAGGGCGAGGGAGGCGATATCGGCGGAAAACGGCGCACCGAAAGCGAGGCAGCCGACAAAGGACACGAGAAGTCCGCCCGCGATACCCGCCGTGCTTCCGATAAGCGTGAGGAGGACGCTTTCGGCGAGAAATTCGCCGAGGATATCGCGTTTTTTCGCACCGATAGCCTTTTTTATGCCGATTTCGCGGGTTCGTTCGCCGACGCTCATCATCATTGCGGTCATAACCGAAATTCCCGAAACGACAAGCGAAATTCCCGCCGTAAGCGAAAGCGCGGTGGTTACGATTGACAAAATATCCTCAAGCTGGCTTTTCTGGGAGAGAAGATTATTGCAGAGATAGCCGTCGACGTGACCGTTTTTTCTGTCGAGCGCTGAGGTTACGGTATTCGGAGAAAAGTCCTCTGCTCCGATTTTAACGGCGATTTTATCATAAGTCGTTCTGCCGCAGAGCTGCTGCATTGTGGTAATGGGGATATACATAAACCCCGGCATAATGTTCGAGAGCATACCCTGAAGCGAGGAAAGACCCGATTTTGCTACTCCGATAACGGTGAACTCGTGATATTTTCCTCCGAGGAACATTCTGAGTTTCTTCCCGACAACATTGCTTCTTCCGTAAGCTTCGACAGCGAATTGCTCGTCGATAACGCAGACTTTTGAAAGCGCGGCGCAGTCGGCGTTTGTGACAAGTCTGCCGTGTTCGGCTTCAAGGGAAATGAGCTTATCCGCGGACTTGTCCACACCCCAGACATAGCAGTCAAGCCGCCTGTCAATCATCTTCGCTTCGGTGACGCTCGCCATAAGCGGCATAACGTCCGTAACGCCGTCAATTCTGCGCACTTCCGAAACGTCGTCGTCCGTGAGCGTGACGGAAACCGACTTGCTCGCCGCCTGAACGAGAAGCGTGTCAACGCCCATTGTAACAAGCGTTGAACCGACCTGTTCCGTACCCACGGCGCCGATTGTCGATATCAGAGTAACCGAAAAAACGCCTACCGCGATACCCGCCATTGTGAGCAGAGAGCGCACTCGCGCGCGGAATATGTTAATAAGAATTTTCAGCATTATTCACCCTCGACACGGACGTATTTCTTTCCCTCGACAGCTTTCGGGTCGGCGAAAATTTCTTCTTTCGCGGTAATTCCGCGCATAATTTCCGCGCCGTCCGAAAATTCTTTTCCCGTTGTGATATCGCGGCGCAGCGCCTTGCCGTTCTCGTAAACATAGACAAATTCGCCTACTTCGTCCTGTTCAATCGCGGAATAAGGCAAAACGACAATTTCGCGCGGCTCGGAAAGGACGATTGAAACGTCCGCCGAAAGCCCTGATTTAAAGCGCTTGTCCTGTGTTGACGGCGATATTCTGACATCGACGACGGTTTCCAGAACAGCGCCATTATAGCGGCTTCTGGCGGCGGAGGAAATCGCGCTCACGCTGCCGAGAAAAAGCTCGTTCGGGAAAGCGGCTGGCGTAAACATAACCTCCTGACCGATTTTGACTTTCGCGATATCAAGTTCGCTAATCGCCGCGACAATTCCAAGCTCGTTTCCCTGCGCCACGGTAACGACCGGCGCTCCGCTCTGAACGGCGGAATTTGAGCCGCAGGTTGAGATAACGCGCCCGGAGCAGTCCGCGCTGATTTTTTCGGGAATAAGCGCGGTTGCCGCCTGAAGGTCGGTTGCCGCAAAGCTGAGCATATTCATTCGTCCGAGGCTCTCGATAAACGCCGCGGACGCTTTTTTGTCAATGGCGGCGACAACATCTCCCGGAGAAACAAGGTCGCCCTCGCCGACGTAAAGCCTTGAAACGACAACGGGAAGCGCGCAGGTGATATCGCGCTCATCTTCATAGGAAAACTCGCCCGTGCCGTTGACGGTTTCGCTGAACGTACGCACAGACGGCGATGTAACGCGGCAAACGGGCGCGGAGCTTTCGATAACGGCGGGAAGAAACGCTGGAACAAGCCCTGCCGCAAGCGCAAAAAACGCCGCAGCCGCAATGATTTTTTTCAAGAAATCAACCCCTTTTGATTTTGTAACAGGATTATTGTTGCGGATAACGGCGAAAATATTCCCGAAAAACGGAAGAAATTTGTGCGTTTTTGTTCCTTTTAAATCGGGAGCAGAATGTGAAAAAGCCTTGACAATGGGATAAAACTGTGATATAATAATAGAATGTTGAAATATACACAAATAAAGAAACGGAGTGAAAAAATTGAAGAGCAAAATCACAAAACCCGTTTTCTTCGTCGTATTTATTCTGATAATCGCGTTTACCGTGCTGAGCACAATGGGTATAAAGACCTATAACGGCGATATAAAGAATTATTACGTCTGGGGAATAGACGATATAAGATGGGGAATAGACATACGCGGCGGCGTAAACGTAACGTTCGGCGTTCCCGAAGATTACGCCAAGGAAAACGAAATAACCGTTGACAACCTCAACGCCGCGAAATCCATTATGGAAACGCGTCTTGTATCAAAGAACATCAACGACTACGAGGTATTTGTCGATACCGCGACAAATGCGATAATCGTACAGTTCCCGTGGCAAAGCGACGACAATTCCTTCGACCCGGAACAGGCGGTTAAGGAAATCGGCGAAACGGCGCTTTTGACGTTCCGTGAAAAGTACGAAACGGACAGCGACGGAAAACCTACGGGCGACACGGAGAACATCATTCTGACGGGTTCGGACGTACAGAGCGCAAAAGCGGGCTATAACAGCCAGACCGATAAGTATATCGTTCAGCTTAACTTCAAGGACAGCGGAAAGCAGAAGTTTGCGGACGCGACAGAAAAGCTTGTCGGCGAGAAAATTTCAATCTGGATGGACGACGAGTGCATCTCCTATCCGAAAGTAAACAATAAGATAAACGACGGCTCGTGCGAGATTTCGGGAAGCTTTACCGCCGAAACCGCGACTGAGCTTGCAAATAAGATAAACGGCGGCGCGCTCCCCTTCAAGCTTGAAGTGAAGAGCCTTTCGACGATTTCGCCTATTCTGGGAACGGGCGCGCGCGACTCGATGGCGCTTGCGGGACTTATCGCGTTTGCGGCTATCGCCGTATTTATGATAATCTATTACAGACTGCCCGGATTTGTCGCGGTAATCGCGCTTACAGGACAGGTTGCGGGTATGTTCGCGGCTATCACGGGCTTCTTCGCGTTCAATAACGCTTCGTCGCTGACGCTCCCCGGTATCGCGGGTATTATACTCTCGATAGGAATGGGCGTTGACGCGAACGTAATCTCCGCGGAGAGAATAAAAGAGGAGCTTAAAGCGGGCAGAACGATTGACGGCGCGCTGAAAAACGGCTTCTCGCGCGGATTTACGGCAATTCTCGACTCGAACCTCACGGTTATTATAGTTGCGCTTATTCTTATGGCGGTGTTCGGGACGTGGTTCGGCGCGTCAACGGAAGGCACAATTTATTCGTTCGGCTTCACGCTTCTCGCGGGCGTTATAATGAACTTCATTATGGCTTGCTGGGCAACAAGACTTATGACGATTTCGCTGTCGAAATTCAAGTGCTTCAGAAAGCCCGCGCTTTACGGTGTATCAAAGAAGAATATGCCCATTGATGACGCTGAAAAAGGCAAAACAACCGTTAAAACGATTGACGTAAAGCCAAAGACAAACTTTGATTTTGTCGGAAAAACAAAGGTATTTGTGATTACTTCTGCGGTTCTGATTGCGGCGACCGTTGCGGGAACGTTTATCAAGGGTGTTGACGTTGATATACGCTTCAAGGGCGGTACGATGATAACGTACTCCTACGAGGGCGAGATTAACACAAACGATATCAAATCGCAGGTTGAGAGCCTCGGTACACCTAAGGCTACCGTTACGACGGGAACGAGCTTCACGGGCAATCTGAATACGATTGTCGTTTCGTTCGCGGCTGACGAGAAGATGGACGACGATATGCTCCGGAATGTTTCCGACCACCTCGAAAAGTCCTTCCCCGACAACAATATCAAGAATATGGACACGACGAACGTATCAGCGTCCGCAGGAACGCAGTTCTTCATAAGCTGCCTTGTAGCGGTTGTTGTGGCGTTTGTGCTGCTGGTAATCTACATCGCGTTCCGCTTCAAGAAAATCGGCGGCTGGAGCGCGGGCGTAATCGCGATTATATGTCTGCTGCACGACGTTGTGCTGACATACGCTGTTTATGTATTCGGCGGAATGGCGCTGGATTCCAACTTTATGGCGGTTATCCTGACGCTTCTCGGCTATTCAATCAACAACACAATCATAATCTACGACCGTTTGCGCGAAAACCGCGCAAAGTACGGCGGAAAGTTCTCGGACCGCGAGCTTGTTAATCTGTCGATAAATCAGACCTTGAGCCGCTCGATAATCACAACCGCGACAACGGTTGCGGCAATGATTTCGGTATCAATCGTCTGCACGCTTACCGGAACGACTTCAATTCTCTCGTTCTCAGTTCCGCTTGCGATAGGAATGCTTGTCGGCTTCTATTCATCGCTCTGCCTTGCGGGTCCGCTCTGGATTTGGCATCAGGAGCGCAAGAACAAAAAATCTTCCGCAAAATAAAATTCCTCCCCGAACCGAAAAGTTCGGGGAGTTTTTTTGAATAATTACGATTTTGCGGGAATTTGCAGTTCATTTCGCGGGAAAACCGCCGTTTTGCAGTCTTTTGCAGTTCATTTCGCGCGAAAAGCCGCCGTTTTGCAGCGATTTGCAGTTACTTTTCGCGCTATCACTTTTACTCCTTAAACCAACTCTCTTATCTTCTCAAGCGAACAGCCCTTGCTCTCGTAATATTTGAACATCTCGTTAAGCTTTTTCTTGTCGTAACTCGTCACGCAATCCGTCAGAACGTGAACCGTATAGCCTTTTTTCGCCATATTATAGCTCGTTGACTTCACGCAAGCCGTCGCGTCCGCGCCCGCAATGTAAAACTCCGTAATGCCTTTTTTCGCGATATACTCCGCGAACGGCTCGCTTGTAAGCGCGTTTGACTTCGACTTCGTGAAAATGTTCTCCGAAACCACTTTCATCTCCGGCACAAGCTCCTCGCCGCGCGTTCCCGGCTTGAACGTCCGCGTGCCGTCCGTGAGATTGTTGTGCTTTATGTAAACAACGTCCATTCCGCCGTTTACCGCCCATTCTATCGCCTTGTTTATATTGTTAATAATCTCTCTGTAATTCTTCGTGATATCGTTCTGAATGTCAATCACAACAAGCGCCTTGCTCATAATATTCTCCTTTCATAAAAAAGCCGCTTTTTTCCGGAAGCGGCTTTTCCATTATACTTTGCAGTAAACCACGCCGTAATCAAACGGAGCGACGGTTATCTTTCCGTCGGAAATGCCCATTTTGAAGCGGTCAAACGCGGGCTTGAAGTCCGAGAACATATCCGTGTGGTCGTTTACGATATCAAACGTTCTTGTCTGCGTGGACTTGTTGAGGTAAATTATCGCGGCATTGCGGTTTATCTTATCGCAGCGCGCGAACACGCATACGTTGTCGTCAACCTCGATGAACCTCAAATCGCCCTGCTCGAACGCGCGCGACGCCCTTCTTATCTTCGCAAGACCGCGCGTAAACTCGATAAGCTCGATGTTCTCCTGTCCCCACGGATAACAGCGGCGGTTGAATGGGTCGCGATAACCCTCCATTCCCGCTTCATCGCCGTAATAAATGCACGGAACTCCCGGAAGGAAGAACTGAAGCACCATCGCGCACTTCAAAAGCGATATTCCGTAAACGTATTCGGACGGATTCAAGTGCCTTTCGCACTGCCAATCCTTGTTGTGCCAGCCGACTTCTTCTCCGCCAAGCCGCGTCAGAGCGCGCTCTGTGTCGTGCGTGGAGATAAAGTTCATCAGCATATCAATCGCGGGCTTCGGATAATGGTCCATTATCGTCAGAATCGAGTCCGTGAACGCTTTCGCGTCCGCGTATTTGACGTAATTCAGAATTGCCTCCTTGAACGGATAATTCATCACGCTGTCAAGCTGCCCGCCGATAAGATAACGTCTGCGAACGCCATAGCTTTCCTTATTCGACGCGTCCTCCCAGACCTCTCCGTAAATCACCTTGTCGCCTCCCATTTTCTTTACCGCGAGGTTGAGGTTGTCAAGGAACCGGTCGGGAAGCTCATCCGCAACGTCAAGACGCCAGCCGCGCGCGCCGAGTTTTATCCATTTCTGCAAAATTCCATCGTCTCCGCAGATGTAATTCGTGTATGCGGGATTGTTTTCGTCAACATTCGGAAGAGTTGTTATACCCCACCAGCTCTCGTATCTGTCGGGATACGCCGTGAAGCTGTACCACGGGAAATACGGGCTGTTTCTGTCGCGATAGGCGCCGGTGTGCGCTCCGTAACGCCCGAATTTGTTGAAATAAATCGAATCCGCACCCGTATGCGAGAATACGCCGTCCAGAATTATGTCAATACCCATTTCTCCCGCCGTTTTGCAAAGCTCCGTGAAATCCTCCTCCGTGCCGAGAAGCGGGTCGATTTTCTCGTAATTCGCCGTCGAATAACGGTGATTTTCCTGACTCTCGAATATCGGATTGAGGTATATTACGGTAACTCCGAGCGATTTGATGTAGGGCAGCTTTTCGATTATTCCCCTTAAATCACCGCCGAAAAAGTCGTTGTTACGCACAATTCCCTTTTCATCGGGACGATAATACGGCGTTCCGTACCAATCCTCGCGCATAACCCTGTCGGACGGAACATTTTCGTGCGTTTCGCCGCTTTTCGCAAATCTGTCGGGGAAAATCTGATACATTATTCCGCCGCGGATAAAATCAGGCGTATACAAATTCTCGTCAAAAACGGTAAGCTGGAACAGCTCCTCGCCCTCGAATACACCGATATTCGCGCCTCTGCGCTTTATATAACGCCGTCTGCCGTCGATTACTCCCGTAAAATAATATTGATGAACGCCAACGTTATTCGGCGTGAAAACGCAGGTAAAAATGTTGTCGTCGCTGCTCTCGTCCTGAAGAACAAGCTCGATAAACCGCTCCTTATAACCCGGTCTGAACATTACAAGCGTGAGTCCCGATACGTTAAAGCTCTTCGGAAGCCTTATGTTGAATATTGAAGGCTGTCCGCGCCTAATCGCACCGAAAGGGTGCTTGTAAGCCGTGTTAAAACAGTCAAAAATAGGCATACCCATAGTAAAAAAATCTCCCCTATCCCACCCTGCGGCAATGTCAGCGCTGTGGCAGTAAATTTAACGTTAAATTTGCGTTTGTAACATTCTGAGCAAAACAATCGGAGTATTTTCCTCCGCGCCTGCTCCGCGGCGCAATCATAGTCGGGCTATTCCTCAGCCCAAAAGGCAGCGCTCGCCCATTGCCGTACTCGAAAATTCACAGTAATTCCGTGTTCCAGTTAAGCGTCTGGATTTTCACGTCGGTTTCGCGGAAGTCCTTTTCAAGTCCGTCAACCGTCTTTTGCATCGCAGCCACGTCAACGGCGCTCAAAATCTTAATCTCCGAGCGCATCGCACGCGAAACGTTCCTTGAAGCCGCGTCAAGAAACTCGCGAAGCACGTCAATCTTAATCCTCAGCGCGTCTTTGTGCGCGATAAGCTCCGTAATCGCCTTTCCCTCGGAAACCGTCTTTGCGTTCGTCAGATTTATCCGCGAAATAAGCTCCTCCTGCTGCAAAATCAGCTCGTCAAGCTCTTTCAGAAGGTCAACAGGCTGTTCGGCAGGCTGTTCGCCCTCCTGCACAAGCGCGTTGTTCTGCAATCTCACGCTAAGCCCGTTTATTCTTTTGGCAATATCAGCCCTTAAATTAAGCGCTTCCGCAAGTTTCATAACTATCCTCTTTCCGAAAATTTTCTCCCCCTTTTGCGGGGGAGAAAGCCGTTTTTACTTCAAATTCCAAATGTCGCGCGCATAGTCCTGAACCGCTCTGTCCGCGGAGAAGCGTCCCGCGCCCGCGATATTGAACAGCGACTTCTTGTTCCACTCGTTCGGGTCTTTGTAAACCTCCGAAGCGTATGCCTGAGTTCCGCGATAGCTGTCGAAATCGGCAAGCGCCATATAGTAATCCTTGTTTTTGATGGAATCGGCAAGCTCCTGGAATGTTGCGCCGTTAATTCCGTTATACATTCTGTCCATAACGTTCTTGATAACGGGGTTGCTGTCAATATAGCTCTGAGGATTGTATCCGCGCATTCTTGTTTCGTTAACCTCAGCCGTTCTCATACCGAAGATGAAGATGTTGTCCGTGCCGACAGCCTCGTGGATTTCAACGTTCGCGCCATCGTATGTGCCGAGCGTAAGCGCGCCGTTAAGCATAAGCTTCATATTGCCCGTTCCCGAAGCCTCCGTTCCCGCAAGAGATATCTGCTCGGAAATCTCAGCCGCAGGCATCAGAATTTCGGAAAGCGTTACGCGGTAATCCTCAAGGAAGATAACCTGAAGTTTCTCGCGCAAAATCGGGTCGTGCTTCAGCTCCTCGCCGATGCACCAAATCATCTTGATAATCTGCTTCGCGATATAATATCCGGGAGCCGCCTTCGCCGCGAAAATGTAGGTTTTCGGAACAAACGGAGCGTTCGGGTTCTGCTTCAGGAAGTTGTAATCCGCGATAATGTTCATCGCGTTGAGCTGCTGGCGCTTGTATTCGTGCAGACGCTTAACCTGTACGTCGAAAATGCTGTCGATATTCAGCTTCGCGCCGGTCGTCTTTTCAACGTACTGTGCAAAGTGCTCCTTGTTCTCGCGCTTGATTTTACCGAGCTTTTCGAGAACGGACTTGTCGTTTGCGAATACCTGGAACTTGATAAGCTCAGACGCGTCCTTTTTGAAGCCCTCGCCGATGCACTCGGAAAGCAGGTCGGTAAGTCCCTGATTGCTCTGGAGCAGCCAGCGGCGGTATGCGATACCGTTCGTTACGTTCTTGAACTGATAGGGCTTGTCGAGCGCCTGAAGGCGGAATACGTCGTCCTTGATAATCTGGCTGTGAAGCTTTGAAACGCCGTTTACGCAGTGCGAAGCCGCAACGCAGAGGTTCGCCATATGGATTTTGCCGTCCTTCATAATGCACATCTTGCCCGCCTTTTCGGGGTCGCCCGTGCGGTTCATCAAATCCTCGTAGTAACGGCGGTTGATTTCGCAGATAATCTGATAAATTCTCGGCAAAATCTTCTCGATGAGGTTCTGGTCCCACTTCTCAAGCGCCTCAGCCATAACGGTGTGGTTTGTGTAAGCAAAGGTGTTCGTGACAATTTTCCAAGCCTGCTCCCAGCCAAATCCGCACTCATCGAGCAAAATTCTCATAAGTTCGGGGATTGCGAGAGTCGGGTGAGTATCGTTTATGTGAATTGCAACCTTTTCATCGAAATTGTCGAGCGTTCCGTATACTTTCATATGGCGCATTACGATATCGCCGATTGAAGCCGCGCACATAAAGTACTGCTGACGCAGACGGAGAGCCTTGCCCTCTGCGTGGTTATCGTTCGGATAAAGCACCTTAGAGATAGAATGAGCGATGTTGTTTGCGCCGAGCGCCTTTGCGTAGTCGCCCGTGTTGAACGAAGCCATATCAAACGACATACTCTCCGCGCTCCAAAGACGAAGCTTTGAAACGCCCTTGCTGTCGTAGCCGGAAACGTACATATCGTAAGGAACGGCGTTTACGCTGTTGTAATTCGAGTAATCAAGGCGATGATAGCCGTTGTCCCAGTTTTCAATCATCTGTCCGTCAAAGCGAACCTCAACCGCCTGGTCGGGTACGGGAACAAGCCAAGCGCCGCCGCCCGGAAGCCAGTTGTCCGGAAGCTCGGTCTGCCAGCCGTCAACGATTTTCTGCTTGAAGATACCATATTCATAGAGGATAGAATAGCCCGTCGCGGGATAATCGCACGTTGCGAGTCCGTCCATATAGCAAGCCGCAAGACGTCCCAAACCGCCGTTTCCGAGACCTGCGTCCGGCTCTTCCTCGTATACTCTGTCAATCTTTACGCCGATTTCGTCAAGCGCGCCCGCAACCTCGTCCTGAAGTCCGAGATTATAAAGCGAGGTCTTGAGCGAACGTCCCATAAGGAACTCCATCGAGAGGTAATAAACCTGCTTTCTTCCCTGAGAATTGCAGTCGTGCATAAAGTTGTGGCGCTTTTCTTTCAGGTAATTAACCACAATTGTCGAAAGCGCGCGGTAAATCTGCGTTACGTTCGCGTCCTTTGCGTCTGTTCTGTAATCATATTCCAGAATGGTTTTAAGCTGTTTTAAAATCTCGTCTTTTGACATAGGCGACTTCATAATAAAACATTCTCCTTTCAAATCGAAAAATAGCAATTATGCTCTTTAATATTATACACTTTTTCTACATAAATTTCAAGTATTTTATCCGATAATTTAAAATTAGAGCAAATCCAACAGCAATTATTATTTATTATGCACAAAAACAAACCGTGTAACGCGAAAAATGTTGCACGGTTTGTATACAATTTATTGTTTTCGCGCGAGCTTATACTCGTCGTCGGGGTCGTAATACGGGCAATCATAGTTCGTCCCCTGCAAAAATCTGTACATTTCGTCCTCGTCAAGGTTCACAAGGCAGGTATAGCACTCGTCCTCCTCGTCAAAAACGTAATTCACGCATTCATCGCAGTTTGAAGCCATATTTACCCGCCTTACTTCAGAATTGACGTGTAGAAATCGTCCCACATCTTCAGAACGTGCTTTTTCTCGTAAAACTCGTTTCCGCGCTTTGCGTTTTCGCAGCCTTTTTTGTAATATTCCTTGTCGCTGCGAAGCTTTTCAAGCTCCCTTACAAAGCCGTCGACGTCTTTTTCACGGTAATAGAAATCGAAGAGAATATTGTTGTAAATCGGGATATCGCGCAGAAGAATGGGGATATTTACGCACATTGCCTCTAAAATCGTCATCGGGAAAAGCTCCTCGAAAGACGGCAGGAACATAACGTCCGCGGCGTTGTACACCTTGTTCATATTCTCGCGGTCTACAATTCCGAGGAATTTCACGTTTTTCGGAGGGTTCTTCACAACCTCCCGAAGCTCGTCGTAGCCGTCCGTCAGACGCCCGAAACTGAATCCGCCCGCCCAGACAAACTGCACGTCCGGCATTCTCCTTGCACATTCGAGGAAGTCGAAAACTCCCTTTCTCACCTGAAGCTGTCCCGCGCACACAACCGTGAATTTGTTCTCGTCAATGTGCAGTTTCTTTCTGATATACGCTTTCTTTTCCTTTGAAACGGGGTGAAATTTGTCGGTATCGACATAATTCGGGATATATGTAACCCTTTCGCGCGGTATTCCGTATTCTTCAAGCGCGTCGATAAAATAAGGATTTACAACGACAAGATGGTCCATTATGCTGTAAAATTTTATCATATACTTGTAGAAAACCGCTCTCGCGAATTTCGGGATATTTATGCTCTCATCAACCGTTGAAGGCAGCAGGTGAACGTAGCAAACGGACGTTCCCTTCTTGCAGCGGCGCTTTTTGTTGATGAAAAACGTTGGGTTGATTGTATGATAATGCGTGATATCGGCGGTCATTTTCGCGTTCTCGAACACCTCGAATTTTTCCGCAAGACCCTCTTTTACAAGGCGAACCTGCTCCATATACGCCGAGCCTACGCCCTGCCCCTTAACGCTTGTCGCCTGCGACACCATATTGATTGTCTTTTTTCTGCTCATTTCATTCATCTCCCTGTCACTTATCCTCAAGACCCTTGAGCGCCTTGATTTCGTCGCGGTTGAGCTTTATCTGCGCGTCTTTTATAACCTTAACCTCTTCCTTGTTCACGATAAACGGAACATCGGGCTTTTTGTCGAGCTTTATCGTCAACATTCCCGTGAGAAGATTTGCGTCCTGAACAACTCCGCGTCCCTCGGCGGTATCGACAGACGCGCCGATTTTCGGGGTTGTGCGCAGGAAATCTTCATAGCAGTTCTGCTCGTATTTCAGGCAGCACATAAGTCTGCCGCAGGTTCCCGAAATTTTTGTCGGATTGAGCGAAAGCGATTGTTCTTTTGCCATTTTGATTGAAACGGGCTGAAACTCGCCGAGAAAACTCGAACAGCAGAACGGTCTGCCGCAAATTCCAAGTCCGCCGAGCATTTTCGCTTCATCTCTCACGCCTATCTGGCGAAGCTCTATTCTCGTGCGGTAAATCGAAGCGAGGTCCTTTACGAGGTCGCGGAAATCGACTCTCCCCTCGGACGTGAAATAGAACAGAATTTTCGTCCCGTCAAACGTGCAGTCAACGTCGATAGGCTTCATATCGAGATTATGACGGCGGATTTTCTCCGAAAACGTCTTCATAATCTCCTTTTCCTTTTCGCGGTTCTTTTCAGCCTGCTGAATATCCTTTTCATCGGCTTTTCTCAGCACCTTTTTCAGCGGAGAAACAAGCGTTTTTTCCGAAATCGTCCTGTTCGGGAGAACAATATCTCCGCACTCGACGCCGCGCACCGTTTCCACGATAACCTTATCTCCACGCTTGAAATCAATCCCGTTCGGCGAGAAATAATACACCTTTCCAACGTCCTTGAAACGAACGCCGATAATCTCGGTTTCAGCGCCGCTTTCGGCGGAAGCCTGCTCGCGCGGCTCTTTCTTTTCCGCAGCCACGGAAGCGGTCTTGCCCTTGGCGCCGTTCCCTTTTTTCGGAGAAATCTTCTCCGTATAATAATCCAGTTCTTTATCCATTATATTCCTTTCTTTACACCGCGAAAACCGTCGTGAAATATGCCGCGGTAAGCGCGGGATTAAGGTTATAAATCTCGTTCGCGGATATCTCAAACGCCGCGTCAAGCACGGCAAGAAGCTCCTCCGCAGAGAAATTCTCCGCGGCTCTTTTCGCGGTCGCTTTGTCGAAAAATTCAGCTTCCGCGCCCGTTTTTATCGCAAGCGCGTCGCGGAATATCCTCGTGAAATATGAGAAAACCGCCGAAAGCTCCGCCCTGTCCTTTGCCTCGGAAAGCGCCGCGGCGGCGCCAAAGCCGTTTTTTACCGAAGCCGCGGCAGCCGCTTTTTTCGCGGTTTCAATTAGCCGCGTTTCGCCGCCGTCCTCCGACAAAACAGCCTTACACTCGCCTATATTCCCCGAAAAAACGTCCGCAAGCTCGCCCGCGCGTTTCTCGGAAACACCCTCGCCGACAAGACACCGCTTACAGCTCTCGGCGTCGCAGTCCGGCACTTCATAGAGCGTCACTCGCGACATCACCGTTATCGGCACAAGATTTGTATTCTCGCAGGTGAAAATGAACCGCAGATGCGACGGCGGCTCCTCAATCAGCTTCAGAAGCGCGTTCTGGTGCTGCGGAAGCATCGTGTCGCAGTCCTCGAAAACGTATATTTTCAGGTCGCCGTTGTTCGGTTTTACAACGGTTCCGCGCAAAATCTCCTTGAGCGGCTCCATCGAATACTTCCCGCCGATTGCTTCTTTCACGAAAACAACGTCAGGGTGCGCGCCCATATCGATATTACGACAGGTCGGACATTCCCCGCAGGCGTTTTTCCCGCAGAGAAACAGCCTCGCCGTATAACGCGCCAAGGTCTTTTTTCCCGAACCCTTTCTTCCCGAAAACATAACCGCGTGCGAAAGCCGTCCCGCGCGCGCCGTTTCATCAAGCGTTTCTTTAAGCTCGTCTTTGCCGTAAAGCTTCGTCATACCTTCTCGAACTTCTCAATATTCGTCACGAAAACGGTCGCTCCGCCAACGGTTACTTCAACGGGAATACCCGTAAAGCTGCTGTTTATATAAGCCGATGAATTCGGCACAAACTGCTTTCTCTTGTGGGAATGTTCCTTTATAACGTCAATCGCCTCGTCAACCTTATCGTCGTCGGCGCACACCATAAAAGTCGTGTTTCCCGCCATAAGAAATCCGCCCGTAGAAGCGAGCTTCGTCGCCTGAAAACCGTGCTTCGTAAGCGACTGCTGAACCGAATGGCTGTCGTCATTGTTGATAATCGCGAAAATCAGCTTCATATAATCACCTTTTCAATCAAGTTGCGGGAGCATACTCCCCCTCATCATATATTATACACTATCTCCGCCAAAATTGCAACAGGAAAAATAAAATCCCCGTTCGTAATTCCAAACGGGGATTATTTATGTAGTTTCGATGGATTATGCCTGCTTGGGAGCGCCAACAGGGCAGGTGCCTTCGCAAGCGCCGCAGTCAACGCAAGCGTCCGCGTCGATAACATACTTGCCGTCGCCTTCGGAAATTGCGTTTACGGGGCAGCCGTCTGCGCAAGCGCCGCAAGCGATGCAATCATCGGAAATCTGATATGCCATAGTGAATTACCTCCTAACTTTTTTCTGTGACTTACTCTATCACATTTATATTTTATCATATTTATAAAAAAAATCAAGTGACAATTTATAGAATTTTCATCGTTGATTTTGTGTATTTTGGACAACATTTGACCGCTTGTTCAGCCGAGAAAATATACTCCGTCGTTTCTCCGCGAAATCAATCCGCTCATTTCAAGCGAAATCACCGCTTCAATCGCCGTCCCGTAATCCAACCCGCACTTTTCCATAAGGCTTTCTGTCGTTTCGGGACTTTCTCCGAGCGCTTTCACGATTGTTTTTTCCGTTTCGCTCAAGTCATCGGGAATATTTACGGGATTTTTCGCCGCGTGAGCTTCTTTTGCGGGAATTTCGGCGGATTTTTCCTCGGATTTTACCGATATAACAGGCTTTTTGAGCATTTCGACAAATCCCGCGCCGATATTCTTCTTTTTCAGTATTTCCGCGATATCGGAAGCGCCGCAGGCGGAAACCGCTCCCGAACGTATCAGAAAAGCGTTTCCCGCATAGCTTTCAGACGTTATATCGTGCGGAGGAACGGCGAAAAGTTCTCTCCCCTGATTTTTCGCGCAGTCCGCCGTGACAAGGCTTCCGCTTTTTTCTCCCGCTTCAATGACGAGAGTTCCGTGCGAAATCCCCGACATAATCGCGTCGCGCCGCTTAAAATACCACGTCGTTGCCTTTGCGTCGGGTAAAAGCTCGCTTATAACCGCGCCGCCGCTCTCGATTATACGCTTTTTCAGGTCATCGCTCTCGGCAGGGTGAGTTTCAAGCGCGCCGCATCCGGGAAACGCAAGCGTTCTCCCGCCCGCTTCAATGCAGGCAAGATGAGCCGCGCGGTCCGTTCCCGAAGCCATTCCGCTCACAATCACCGTTCCCGCTTTCGCAAGCGGCTTTACAAGATAATCCGCGGCTTTTTTCCCGTAATCGGACGCGTTTCGCGTTCCAACAACCGTCAGTATCGGCGAGCCGTTAAGCCCGCGCTCGTTTCCCAGCACAAAAAGTACCGCCGGCGGGTCTTTGATTTTCTTAAGCAAAGAGGGATAGTTCTCGCTCTCAAACGACACGATTTTCACGCCCGCTTTTTCGCAGAACGAAGCAAATTCACGAACCGTTCCGAGCCGAACCGCCTTTGCGCGCGATATTTCCCCCGAAGTAAGCGAGGGGTCGCGCCCATCGCGTATCACAACGCCCGCTTTTGCCGCGTTATAACCGCAGTCCGCAAGTATTTTGTGCAGTCTTGGATTGTTCGGCTTCATCACCATTACAAGCCAGAGCCAGATATCTGCGTTGTCGGACAAAACAATCCCTCCCGCGGTTTATTTCACTTTTTTTCGCTTAATCCCAAACGCAATCACAAGTCCCATCGCAGCTTCAGCCGCATAAGCGAAAATCCCTATCGCCGTCATTGCCACAGCGATATCTCCGAGCGATTTCATATGACTGGGTTCGTTCAGCTTTATCCACAGATAAATTGCCGGCAAAGTCATCGGAAGCACTGCTGCGAAAGAATAGGCGATTTTGTTTATGTGAGTTCTCTTTTCAAAGAAATCATAGACTTTTTTCAGCAAAATCGCGTGCCCGACAACCGCAGCAAGGTGAATTGCAACAAGGACAAGCAGCATAGGAAAACCGAAAATCAAAAACTTCATTAATCCGATATTCACGGCAAACGAAATGACGAAATCAGCCAAAATTACCGAGATAAACGCGAAAACTTTCATTAAAGCCGCTCCTTATACCTTCAGCACCATTGAAGAATATGCGCCGAGCGTAAGCCCGCCGAGCTGCACTTTTTCTCCCGTGAGAAGATTTTCCGCTTCGCCGCCCATATTCAGGTTGAACGTGAACGGAGCGCCGTCCGCGTTGATTACGGTAATCAGCGTTTCCCCATCGGCGGAACGCGCGAAAGCGTACTGTCTGTTCGTAAGCTGAACCTGTCTGTAATCGCCCATTGAAGCCGCGGGGTGATTTTTCTCGATTTCCGCGAGAGCGTGAATATGCGCCGTCATATCGCGCAGACCCTCGCTCTTCATCTTTTCGAGGTTGAACTCCGGACGAAGCGCGTCGTCGCCGCCGCCTCTCTTGTCGCCCTCAACGCCGAACTCGCTTCCGTAGTAAACCGACGGAATACCCGGCATCATAAACATAAGCGTGTAAATAAGCGGAAGATGCTCTTTCACCTTAAGAATGGAAGCGACTCTTGTCACATCGTGATTGTCAACAAACGTATAAAGGTGCTTTCCCCTGTAAATGCACCAGTTTTCCGAGCCGAACTGACGGTTTATCGAGTGTGCAATCTCAAACATATTCATATCGTTGAAGCTTGAGAAAAGTCCCTTGTAACACTCGTAATTCGTTACGCTGTCGAGCATTTGGTCGTTCGCCCACCTGTTGTAATCGCCGTGAAGCGTTTCTCCGAGCAGGAAAAAGTCCTCTGAGAGCCACTTGCAGTGACCGTGAAGCTCGCGCAGGAAATTCTCGTCAAGGCAATAAGCTACGTCAAGGCGAAGCCCGTCGATTCCGAACTCCTCTTTCCAGAAAGTAATCGTGTCTTTAAGATACTGCTTAACTTCAGGGTTGTAGAGATTGAGCTTTACAAGCTCATAGTGACCCTCCCAGCCCTCGTAATAAAAGCCGTCGTTATAGCCGTTGTTGCCCTCGCGGATATGGAACCAGTCCTTTTTCGCGCTTGAGAATTTATGCTCTCTCACGTCGCGGAACGCCCAGAAATCTCGTCCGACGTGATTGAAAACGCCGTCCAGAATTACCTTGATTCCGTTCTCGTGAAGCGCCGCGCAGACTTTCTTAAAGTCCTCGTTCGTGCCGAGGCGGCGGTCGATTGTCCTGTAATCAATCGTGTCGTAGCCGTGTGCAACCGACTCGAATACCGGCCCGAAATAAATCGCGTCGCAGCCAAGCTCCTTTATATGCGGAATATCTTCGATTACGCTCAGAATTTTGTGCGTAGGCTCGCTCGTTCCGTCGTTTACACGGGGACAGCCGAAATAACCGATAGGATAAATGTGATAAAATACCGCGCTTTCATACCACTTCATTGACTTTTTACCTCTTTTTTCAATATTTGCGAATAAAATTCAACATTATTATATCATTATTGCGTATTTTTGTCAAGGCGGCGGTTTTTTGTGAAACTTTAAATTAGTTAGGGTTAAAAACTATTATGGAATATGCACAAAATTCCCTCGAAAAAACTAATAAAATTGAAGAATATTTGAAAAAGGCTTGAAATCCTTTACAGATAATGGTATAATATTATTGTGTATTTCTGCACTTTGCATAATTATTCCGGGAGGAAACTTTTATATGCCTAATTTTATGGCGTCTGAAAACGGAATATCGGGGATTTTTTCCGCTGAAAACGCTTATGTATGGATTGCCACGGCGGGGGTTTTTACGGTTCTGCTTGTCGGCATTATTCTGATATTTATGATTAAACTGCGCCGCCATCAGGATATCGACCCCGTTACGGGCGGCAAGAACAAAAACAGATTTTTTTATGAATGTGCAAAGCTCGTAAAGAAAACGCCGCCCGAAAAGTTCGCTATGGTGGTACTCGACATCGACAAGTTCAAGTACATAAACGACAGACTCGGCTACGACGAGGGCGACAGAATGCTTGGACGCATCCACAAAACGCTCTCCGACTGCCTTTCAAAAGAAGAACCTTTTGCGAGAATTTCCGAGGATAATTTCGCGCTGCTCATCAAAAACGCGCCCGACAACGAAATTATGAGCCGTCTGCACGAGGTCTTTTCGGAGTTTGAAAGAAGAAATTCCTTCTTCATCAAATATCCGGTAAATTTCAGCGCGGGCGTTTGCCGTCTGGGACAATGCAGGGGAAAATATGACGCGATTGATTTCTCAATCGCCATAGACCGCTGCAAGCTCGCCAAAAAATCAATCAAGAACAAGCACAACAGCGACGTGGCTTTCTATGACGGGAAAATCCGCGAGATATCGCTGCGCGAAAAGGACTTTGAAAACGCGATGCCCGCGGCGCTCGAAAACAACGAGTTTGAGTGCTATCTTCAGCCGAAATACGGCACTCATTCTCATAAAATCGTTGGCGCGGAGGCGCTTATCCGCTGGAACAGCAAGGAATTCGGCTTCGTTTGCCCCGGCGACTTTATTCCGCTCGCGGAGAAAAACGGTTTTGTCATCGAGCTTGACTTCTTCATTCTTGAGGAAGTGTGCAAGCTGCTCCGCCACTGGCTTGATATGGGGAAAAATCCCATTGTAATCTCCGTCAATCAGTCGCGTTTGCATATAAACGACGACGACTATATCTGGCGGCTCAGAGAAATCGTCGATAAGTACGAAATTCCTTACGAATACATCGAGCTTGAGCTTACGGAAAGCGTTTTCACCGAGGACGCAGACCGTATGATTGCAATTATGAAAAAACTCCACGATATCGGCTTTAAGCTGTCTATCGACGACTTCGGTTCGGGTTATTCCTCGCTTAACCTGCTTAAGGATATACCCGCGGACGTGCTTAAAATCGACCGAGAGTTCTTCAACGGAACGGTTAACTCCAAAAAAGGCCGCGCCGTTATCTCGTCCGTTGTCGATATGGCGAAAAATCTCGAAATGAACGTAATTTCCGAGGGAGTCGAAACTCAGGACCAGATTGACTTCCTTAAAGAAATCGAATGTAATATGGTTCAGGGTTTCTATTTCTCAAAGCCTATGAAGCTGAAAGATTTTGACGAATTGTGGGAAAAAGAAAACTGATTTCGCCGAAGCATCCGCACAGTTGCGCGGATAGAAGTGTTTTTTGCTCCGGGAGACCCGTGGCAAAAAACGGATTTAAAATGCCCGCTTCGCGGGCGGAAGCTACTTTTTCGACAGACTGTTAGCTATTTTGCTTAAATTTAGGTGGTGATAACTATGTCCGAAGAAAAGGATATTGAATTAAAACGCCTCAGACGCGCCTTAACCGAGGAAAAGGTTAAAACCTCTATCCTCACGGAATATTCGCGCTTCGGTCTTTGGGAATATCATATCGCCGACGACCTGTTCTATCAATATAAATCGCTGTTCGGCAATTCAAACGGCGGCAACGACCCGATTTCAAACTTCAGGGAAAACATTATCAGCCGGGGGGTCGTTTTCGCGGAGGATTTGCCCGAATTCGAGAGATTTTGCTATGATATGGAACACGGCAAGGACGAGGTTTCCTGCGAAATCCGCGTTGTCGGTGAAAACAGCGAAGCCGCGCTCGTAAAATTTGAGGGCAGGCTTATACGCGACGAAAACGATATTCCGATTAAATATATAGGAAGAGTTCTGGACGTAAACTGCGAAATAAACGAAGTCGGCGATATGTCCGACAAGCTCGACCCGCTTACCGGCGTGTATAATCCTGCGTCTTTCCGTGAGCTTGCCGAAGAAAAACTCAAAGGCGCAAACCGTTACAGAAGCGCGGGGCTGCTTGCCGTCGGGATTGACAATTTCCGCGGTATAATCGCAAAATCCGGAGTTGAATACACCGATTATCTCCAGAAAACCATCGCGAAAATCCTGTCGGGAATTGCCGCGTGCGAACGCGACAGCCTTGTTGCAAGAGTACGCGACGGCGAATTTCTGATGTTTTCGATGTTCGACGAGATTTCTTCACTTGATAATCTCGCGAAAAATGTTATAAAAAGCGTTAAAAACTATATTTTCGACGGAAACACCTGCACGGTGAGCGTCGGTTTGTCCACGTTCAAAAATTCGCACAGCCTTGAGGACGTTTACGCCGAGGCAGCGGCGGCGTTCGGCGAAGCCCGCAGAAGCGGCGGAGGCTGCTATATGAGCTATTCGCCCGCGATGTCGATGAGCTCGTATAATTTCCTTGCGGAAAATAACGAGGACGACGATATCATCTCTACGACCGCAAGCGGTCCCGCGAAAGTTTACGCGCTTATTTTACAGGCGTTTTGCAGCAAAAACAACAAAGACAAGCTTGTTTGTTTGAAAGAAGCGTTCAAAACGGCGGGCGAACTTCTTGGCGCATCGAATATCCTTGTTTACAGCGACGACCACGGGCATTTCGTCCGCAATATGACCTACAACGCTTCGGGAGAACCCGAAGAAACCTGCCCACGCGTTAAAAGAACGCTCTCGGACAGCGAAGTAAAGGCGCTTCTTCTCAACAAGGGAAAACTCCGCCTGCACAGCGGCGGCGAGAAAATCAACGGGCTTGAACTGATAAACGGCGCTATCTGCGCGGAAATCCGCACCATAAAGTACGAGGGCGAAGTCCGCGAGTTCTTCACCGTTATCTTCAACAGCAGCTTTGAGCTGAATATTCAGGACGTTCAGATAATAGACGCGCTTGAAAACGCGCTTACAAAAATGTTCGGCGAATATAAGAAAGCCGCAAACGAACTCGCCGAAAAGCGCCTTAACCAAACCATAATAAACGACCACCGCATCGAGGGATTTTCGATAGTTCCCGGCGCTTATAAAGTAGAACTGATACAGGACTCGGCGCGCGAGCACTATAACCTTGAAGAGGGCGATATCTGCTATAAAAAGATGCGCGGGCGCGATACTCCCTGCGAAAACTGCCCCGTAAAACAGCTTGACTGCGGCGAACTTTTCGCTGCTTCCGCGATTTATGTTCCCGCTGAGCGCCGCTGGCTTGACGTTTCCGCTTCAATCGACACAAACAGCAACGGCGAACCGCGCTATTACGTCAGCTCAACCGATATCACCGACTGCCTCGGAAAGGTAAATATGTCCGATACGCTGACGGGGCTTATGACCTTTAACGCGTTTACGGCGGAAGCGCTTCGGATTACCTCCGAAAACAAGAATATTCACCGCTTTGTCGCGGTTATCAATATCGCCGATTTTCGCCGCATAAACGAGGAAAAAGGCTATGAAACGAGCAATTCTATTCTGATTGCCGTTGCGGAAGTTCTGAAAAACAGCGTTTCTTCGGGCGAGATTTTGTGCCGCTCGGAGGATTCGAGGTTTATTCTCCTGCTGAAAAACGAAAATACCGAAATTTTCACGGAACGGCTCAATTCCTTGATGCAGGAAGTTCAGAAGCAGGTTCTCAGAAAACTCAGGATTACCATTTATCTCGTTTCGGGCGCTTATGATATGGAAAGCGACAGCGTTGGCGTTATGGGCGGAATAGACCGCGCAATCAGAGCGCAGAAAACCGTCCGCGACCGCGCCTATTTCCACGAGAATATGCTTGCGTTCTTCGACAAGGCGCTCCGCGAAAAAATCAAAGAACGCCGCTATATCGAAGCAAATATGATGACGGCGCTTGAAAATAACGAATTTCAGGTATATTATCAGCCGAAAATCAGCATCGAAACGGGAAAAGTCGTCGGTGCGGAGGCTCTCGCACGCTGGATTAGACCGAACGGCGAGATTATCTCGCCCGCAAAGTTTGTTCCGATATTCGAGGAAAACGGCTTTATCACGGATATGGATTTTGCGGTTTACCGCCGCTCAATCGCGGATATAAGGCGCTGGCTGAGAATAGGTCTGGACGTTCCGCTTATTTCGCTTAACGTCAGCCGTCACCACATCGCGGACGACAATTTCTGCGAAAAGCTCAACGCTCTTATCGATAATATCGGCGTTCCGCATAAATATATCGAGCTTGAGATTACCGAGAGCCTGCTCACGGACCACATCGAAAAGCTGATTGAAACGGTAACATGGTTCAAGGAGCGCGGCTATCGCATTTCGGTAGACGACTTCGGTTCGGGCTATTCCAGCCTCAATCTCATCACGATGCTTCCGTTCGATACGCTCAAAATCGACGGCGGGTTCTTCCTCAAAAACGACCTCACCGAAAAGAACCGAAAGGTTATCACCTCGGTTGTTACGCTCGCGAAGAGCCTCAATCTCGAAACGGTTTCCGAGGGCGTTGAAACGCAAACGCAGGTTGATTTCCTAAAAGAGCTCGGCTGCGATATGATTCAGGGCTTCTTCTACTACAAACCGATGTCCTGCGAGCAATTCGAGGAAATCCTCAGAAATCAGTCCACAAGCATCGCCACAACATAAATTTTTGCTTATCGAAAAAGAATATTTCCAGACTGTCGAGAAAGGTACAGATGCTAGGAAGCACCGATTTGGCTAGGCTTTGTGCCTGCCAAAACGGTGCTGACAACGCAGATGTGCCTTTCTCGACAGTCTAAAATCCCGCCGGTTTCGGCGGGATTTTTTATTCATTCGTATGAACTGACTTTTCACATTCTCAACTTATTTTTCAACCGAAAAATCGCCATTTTAATGCCATTAGCTTGGATTTTGGCGTTTTTTTGTTGAAAACTTTGCTGAAAAGTTTGAATTTTTATGGTTTTCAGCGATGTTTCAACAGATTTTCCCGTTGAAAACGTTGAATATTAATCCGTCTTATTTACAGATTGTAAAGGGAAAAAATGTAAGATAATCTCTGAAACGTATAAATAAATAACGATTTTTTATGGTCATATGTTCTCTCTTGCATCGTTCAGAATTTCCGCATATTTGTTCATTTTTTCTCTTGAAAGCGGCTTTGCGCTGCTGTAATTTTCGAGATACCGCATAAGTTCCCTTGTGCCCATACACACATAGTCGTTTTCACGAAGATTGAGCTTCAGCCGAACGTTCGGGTTCGAGAAGTACAAAACCGTGTCAATCCAGACGTCCTCGCCCGCCGAATTAAGAATACTCTTCACAATATCCCTCTGACGGCGCATCTGCTTTATCGGATTATCCATTTCCGCCGATGTGTTTTTCCCGTTGCGATAGAATTTTTGCTGAATCCATTTCTCGGACTTCCAGTTCCCCGTTATCGTTCCCGAATGATTCTTCACCTCGATTATTACAATCCCTTTTGGGCTGATTATCAGCATATCGACCTCGGAACGCCCGCGTTTATAGCGAATAGGGAGATTTACGAAGATAATGTTGCTGCCTTCAAGACGCTTAACCGCCTTGTAAAGATTTTTCTCTCCGTGCCGCCCGCTGTTCAGTATATTGTATCTGCGCGCAAGTATCATATATGCCGTGTTGCAGAGGAAAATCAACCCGATTATCACAAATCCCAGCGGCTTCGCGTCGTACATCTTGAACCACACAAAAGCTATCAGCAGCAGCACGGGCGCAACTCCAAAAAACACCTGTGATATCAGCAGCACAATAATTTTTCTGTTGTTCGCGTTTTTGCAGCGAATAATTCTGTTCACCCGTTCACCTCTGATTAAACGTTAAATCTGAAAAGCGTAACATCGCCGTCCTGCATTACATATTCCTTGCCCTCAAGACGGACAAGTCCCTTTTCCTTCGCCGCAGCCATCGAACCGCAGCTCATAAGGTCTTCAAAACCGACAATTTCCGCTCTGATAAAGCCTTTTTCAAAGTCGGTGTGGATTTTTCCCGCAGCCTGCGGCGCTTTCGTACCCTTTGTAATCGTCCACGCTCTTACTTCGGGCGTTCCCGCAGTCAAAAACGAAATAAGCCCAAGCAGACGATATCCCGTCTTGATTATCCTCGCAAGACCGGAGCTTTCAAGGTTCATATCCGCAAGGAAAAGCTCCTTGTCCTCGTCGGGCATATCCGCAATCTCAGCCTCAATCTGCGCGCAGATAGGAAGAACCTCCGCGTGCTCCTCTTTCGCGATTTCCTGCACGGCTTTATACTGCGCGTTATTTTCAACGCCGTTCTTGAAATCCGCCTCGGAGAGATTTGCCGCGTAGATTACCGGCTTATTCGACAAAAGCGGCGTGTCATGGAGCATTTCGCGCTCCTCGTCCGAATAATCATAGCTTCTCGCGGATTTTCCCTCTTCAAGATGCGCTTTCAGGCTCTCGAAGAAATCAACCTCTTTCTGAAGCGATTTGTCGCCTTTCATCGCCTTTTTCGCGCGGTCAATTCTCCTGTCGAGTATCTCAAGGTCGGAGAAAATCAGCTCGAGATTTATCGTTTCAATATCCCTCGCAGAACCGATTGAACCGTCGACGTGTATGATATTGTCGTCCTCGAAGCAGCGCACAACGTGTACAATTGCGTCAACTTCGCGTATATTCGACAAAAACTTGTTTCCAAGACCCTCGCCTTTCGAAGCGCCCTTTACAAGTCCCGCAATATCAACAAATTCAAGCGTCGCGGGCGTGAATTTATCCGGGTGATACATCTCCGCGAGCTTGTCCAGACGCTCGTCCGGAACGCTTACAATTCCCACGTTCGGTTCAATCGTGCAGAACGGATAATTCGCGGACTGTGCGCCCGCGTTTGTAAGCGCGTTGAACAATGTGCTTTTGCCGACGTTCGGCAATCCGACCATTCCTAATTTCATTTCTTTTCCTCACTTTTTCTGTTATATCGGGGCAAAATGCCTGCAAAATACTGCAAACCGCCCGAAAAATCACTGCATTTTACTGCAAAACGCTCAGAATTCGAGCGCTTCTCCGCCTCCAAGATACATAATCCTGTCGCCGAGAATTTCGTCCATAATATCAAAACCCTTAAATCCCGTGCAATGGCACGCGTAGATTTTCTCCGCGCCCGACATTTTCAGCGCCCTCGCGCTTGACGTCACAAATTCGGCGGGACAATTCAGGGATTTCGGGTTGTTTCCCGAAAAATGAAACCCGCCGATAACCGCAAGCACGGGAATCCCCGCCCAGCGCCGTTCCACCGTCTGAAGCATATTCGCCGCGCCGCAGTGAAAACACCCGCCGACAAGTATAAGTCCCTCGGATTTGCGCTTTTTCGGGAAAATAACCGCGAAGCTTTCGTCGCTGAAATCAAACGTCCGCGGCTTTTTTTCCTCGGATATGACGAAATAATTCTTGTCTGGATTTTCGCATTTCTCGTCAAAATCCTCGCAGCTCGCAAGATAAAATCCTTCGCAAACCTCCGAGAAATTCCTGAAAAGAACCAGATTTTCCGCGTATCTCTTGAAAAAAGGCTTCCCCTCGCCTGCCTGCGCCTTGAAAAGCCCGTTTTTGCGGAAAACGTCAGCCTGCGCGCCCGCCCGCAAATATATCGGAACATTCGGGTTAAGCCGCATTATACTGTCAATTCCGCCGATGTGTCCGAGGTGATTGTGCGTGATGAAAACGCCCGAAAGCTCGTCAATCGGAAGTCTCATTCGCTTCGCGTTATCAACCGCTTTTCCCGTAAGTCCCGCGTCAATCAGATAATACTTGCCGTTATATTCCACAAAAAGAGACAAACCCTCTTCGGTAAACAGCTTGTCGTTTACGGCTGTATTCTCAACAAGACAGATTATCTTCACCGGAATAACCCCCATTAAAGCCCGTGCTTTTTGATGTAATTCTTGATTGCGGCAAAACTCTCCTCGCTCAGGCAATGCTCCATTCTGCAAGCGTCCTCCGCCGCGGTTTCCTCGGATATCCCCATCGATATCAGCCACTCCGTGAACAAAAGATGCCGCTCGTAGACGCGCTCGGCGATTTCTTTTCCCTCTTTCGTCAGCGTTATTCTGCCGTTTTCGTCAACAACGATACAGCCCTCGTTCCGAAGATTTTTCATCGCAACGCTTACAGACGGCTTTGAAAAATCCATCTCAGCCGCGATGTCGACGCTGCGAACCTCGCCGCGGCGATTTTGCAGAATTAATATCGTTTCAAGATAATTTTCCTTGGACTCAAGTATTCTGTCTTTCATACGCTCTCCATATCTCACATACTGCCCATACTGAGCATTCTCGCAATCGTGCTTCCCTCGCTCACTATCGGGTATTCCCTAAGCGAAAAAATCACGCCGCTTTCGGGAGCGGTTATCTTCTGAACCACCGTTCCCGTTATCGGGGTCACGATTTCGCCGATTTCGCTCCCCTTTGAAAGCCACATATTATGCTCGACGTGCGGAATAAACACGCCCGCGTCGGACGCGTGTACAACGTGCACTTCGCCGTCGCTCGATATCATCGGGTGCGATATCCCATGCTCCGGCTCAGCCCACACGCCAAGATTGTTCATCAGATTGAAAATGCCGTGGAGAACCTGCTCGCAGTAAAGCACGCTTATCCTCCCGCCTACGCCCATTTCAACCGCAAGCGTCGGCACGCCCTCGTTTATCAGCGCCTCCGCAAGCGAACCTCCGCCGACAGCGCCGCTTTCGTGTACCCAAACAAGGTCCGTGTTGAGCATTTTCGCATAACGCATAAGATAATCGCTGTCGCGCGGCAAAATCCTCACCTGCGGTATCTCGCGAATGAAAATGTTGCTTGCGTGAATGTCAACGCAAACTGACGCGCCCTTTATATCCGCGACAACCGCCGCCGCGACTTTTTCCGATATCGAAGCGGGGTCGGGCGCGGAGAAAACACGGTTCATATCAAGCGCGGAAGTCGGGATTTCACGGCACGCCGACTCAATCCCAAGCGGATTTATCGCGGGATATATGTCAACTCTGCCTTTTAAATGCTGCATATTCGCCGTTATCCGCTTTACAAGCTCATAGCAGATATACTGCCCCTCAAGCTCGTCGCCGTGTATTCCCGTCACAATCGCTACGCGCTTTTCCGTTTCGGGATTTACCGAGCAAAGCGAATTTCTCTTTATCGTCAGAACCTCGTCCGCCGCAAGCTTTATCTCTACGATATTCTCAATCATTGCTTAAATCCACCATTCCGGAGTTAATTCTCCTAGAGTTATGACTTTTTCCTGCTCATAATCGAGCATTATTTCAACATCATTGTAGCTTTCGGGCATAAGCTGAACCATAAGCTCTCTGCAAGCCCCGCACGGCGCGCCCGTTTTTCCGTTCGGAAGAACCGCAACAACCTTTTTTATCTCGCTTTCGCCGTTCGTCAGCATATTGAAAATAGCGTTCCTCTCGGCGCAAATTCCAAGCGTGGAACAGGTATCGACGCATATTCCCGTGTAAATTCTGCCCGAACCGGACAAAATCGCCGCCGAAACCTCTCCCGCAGTAACATAATCCGAGATTTTCCGCGCGTTTTGAGCAGCTTTAGCGGCGCTGTATAACTCCGTCCATATCTTTTCCATTGTCTTACCTCACTCAACTGATTTAAGCGACTCAACCATACTTATCTTCTTCAGAGCGCCCGACATCAGCACGTTTACAAGCAGCGAGAACGCAACCGTCACAAGAAACGCCCAGAGAAACGAAATAGGGTGAATTGTCCGTCCGAACATAACTTCGTCGATTTCAGCCGTTTCAATTACGAACATACAAAGCGCCGTTCCAAGCCCAAGTCCCGCAGCCGCTCCGAAAATCGACAAAATTATGTTCTCACGGAAAACGTACGCTGATACCTCATGGTCGTAAAATCCCAAAACCTTCAGCGTTGCGATTTCGCGTATTCTCTCGGTTATATTCACGCTTGTCAGATTGTACAGCACGACAAGCGCAAGCGCTCCCGCCGATACTATCAGCACAACCGTCACAAGGTCCATTATCGACAAAACATCGTGTATTTTCGACATAGAAGCCGCGTTTATCGTAACCGTCAGAACCTTGTCCGTTTTCAGCATATGCTCGCTGAATTCGTCCGCGTCCGCGCCCTCGCTCGATATCCCATTATTGAAATAGATGATGTTGTATTCCGGAAGCGCGCCGAAAAGCTCGTTGTAGGCGCTTTCCGACAAGTAAAGATAGTGGCTCGTGTAATGCTCGGTTATCCCCGCAATTTTAACTTTTCCGTAAACGCCGTCCTTTATCTGAACCGTAAGCTCGTCGCCCTTTTTCGCGCCGAGAAGCTTCGCCGCTTTCTCGGTTATCACGGCGCCGTCGGCTATCGAGAGCTTTTCGCGCGTTTTCCTGTCGTGAAGCTCGATAAAATCATTGATTTTATCCGCGTCCTCAACGGCGGTCAGGTAGCACTGAACGCTTTTATCGCCGAACCGCGTTTCATACTGCTTCACAAACGCTCTTGTATACTCCGTTTCGGGATTGTATTCCTCCATAGCCGAGTAAATTTTCTCGATTTCCGAGGGCTTCGCGGCGCTGTCGTATGCGACAAATCCGCTGTATTTGTTTATTTCGAGATACTGCAAATCAACAATATCAGAAATCGAGTCTTTGAGTCCAAATCCCGTAAGCGAAAGCGCGGTGCAGCCCGCAATTCCGACTACCGTCATAAACATTCTTCTCTTGTAACGGAAAAGATTTCTGCCGCTTACTTTCGCGAAAAAGCTCATTCTGTTCCACAAGAACGTGATTTTCTCCAGAAAAACGCGCTTTCCCGCTTTCGGCGCTTTCGGCCGCATAAGCGAGGCGGGCGTTTCCCGAAGCGCTTTCCGACAGCTGAAGAACACCGTCAGCGCAATCGCCGCAGTCATCGAGCCTATCGAGAAAAGCATATTTCCCGGCTCGAAAAGAAATCGGAAATCGCTTATCGTATACATCATCGAATACGCGTACATTATAACGAGCGGAAACAATACGCAACCGCCGAACGCGCCCAGCGTTCCGCCGATAACCGCGCCCGATACCGCGTAAATCATATAATGCCGCATAACAGCGCCGTTTCCGTAGCCGAGCGCTTTCATCGTTCCTATCTGCGTGCGCTGTTCCTCGACCATTCTCGACATCGTTGTCAGGCACACAAGTCCCGCTACCAACAAGAAAAATACCGGAAAAATCACCGCAATCCGGTCAATCCGCTCGGCGTTGCTGCCGTATTCCGTGTAGCCTGCATTGTCGTCGCGCGTGAAAATATACCACTTCGCCTCGCCCGCGTCCGCAATCTTTTCCCTTGCGTCCGCAAGCTCTTTTTCCGCTTTCGCAATCTCGTCGCTGTACTCGCGCTCGCCGTTTTCGTATTCCGCAAGCCCGTCCGCGTACTTTTGCTTCGCTTCGGTGATTTTCTCCAGACCGTCCTCGTAATCGCGCTTTCCCTGCTCATATTCGAGCTTTTTTTCGTTAAATTCGGCAGCGCCGCTGTTGTATTCGCGCTCGGCGTCGGCGATTATTTGAGCGTTTTCATTGTACTCGGCAAGCGCGGAATTGTAATACCCCAAATTCTCGGAAATATCGTCCTGCGCCGCATTCAGAACCGCTTCGCCTTCTATGAGCGACATCTCGTTATCATTTATCTGCACAAGCGCCGCGTCAAGCTGCGTCTTGTTCTGTGCCAAAGTCTGTTTCGCAGCCTCAAGCTCCGCTCTCTGCGAAGCCATCGCCGCTTCTCCGTAAAGCTGTTCAGCCGCGGAAAGCTGTTTTTCCTGCTCGTTAAGCTGCTCAAGAGCCGCATTATACTGCGACATTCCCGCATTGTACGTCTGCTTTGCCGCTTCAAGCTGAGCCTTTGCGCTCTCGATTTCGCTCTTTTTTGCGTCAAGCTGCGCCTGCGCTTCGTCAAGCTTCGCTTTGTTCTCGTCAAGCGCTTTTTTGCCCTCGGCAAGCTGCGATTTTCCGTCGTTCAGATCTGCAAGCGCCTCCGCGAGCTTTTTCTCCGCGTCGGCTATCTGAACCGCGCCGTCGTCGAGATTTTCTTTCGCTTCCGCAAGCTCTTTCTCGCCGCTTTCAATCTCGCTTTTTCCGTTTTCAAGCTCTTTTTTCGCGTCGTCAAGCTTCTTCCGACCGTCCGTTTTGGCTTCTTCAAGCTTTTTTTCGCCGTCCGCTATCTCCCTTTTCGCATCGCCGATAACCTCTTCATAGCGAATTTCGCTGCGCTTTTCACCGAGTTCCTCAAGCTTCTCCGAGAGCGTTTCGCGATATTTTTCGTATTCGTCGGAATAACTTGCCATTCCGCGCAAAGTTTCGGATTTTACATAGATTTCCGTGTATACGTCCTGTGTAAAATCCGCTTCCGGCACTATTATAAACGCGTCAAGCGAACCGTCGCCGATTGTCGTGCTTCCGCGTTGTGAAATAGAAACGTACATCGGCGAATTGTACCGCCCGACTACCGTGTATTCCTTGTATTTCAGCGGAAATTCTTCTGCGTTTGAGAGGTCCGCAAGCGTTATTTTATCGCCGAGCGTAATACCCTCGCGCATCGTATTGCAGCTTATCAGACACTCTCCCGCGTTTTCGATATCACGCCCCTCGTAAATCACGGGCGTGTTAATCCCGCTTGGAAGCGCAGAAAATACCCTTGTCAGATACTCCTTATCGCCGCGGCGAACCGCAAGGTCGGTGTATTTTGACGTGTAAACCGAGCAATCGTCCGGCGTCGCGTCCTCAATCGCCGCTTTATCTCCGTCAGTCAGCCCGAACGTCGAAACCGCGCGCAAATCGAACAAATTTTGCCTGTCGTAATATCCGTCGGCGGACGTTTTCATATCGCTGCAAGTCGCGCGAACGCCACTGAAAAAGCCCACTCCTATCACGCATATCAGAAATATCGACAAAAAACGGCTTTTTGAACCCTTAATTTCGCGTAAAGTGTTTTTTGTAATCGCTTTCATCATTTACCACTCGATTTCTTCGACAGGAGTCGGATTTTCATTCAGAATTACTTCGCTTACCTTGCTGTTCTTGATTTTGATTACCCTGTCAGCCATAGGCGTAATCGCCGTGTTGTGCGTTACGAGAATAACCGTCATTCCGTCCGCTCGGCAGGTGTCCTGAAGCAGCTTCAAAATCATCTTTCCCGTGTTGTAGTCAAGCGCGCCCGTGGGCTCGTCGCACAAAAGCAGCTTCGGCTTCTTCGACAGCGCTCTCGCTATTGAAACGCGCTGCTGCTCGCCGCCCGAAAGCTGCGCGGGGAAGTTGTTAAGTCTCTCGCCCAAACCTACTTTCGCAAGAATTTCCTCTGCGGGTATATAATCCTTGTTCGTCTGCGCCGCTATTTCAACGTTTTCCTTCGCCGTTAAATTCGGCAGAAGATTGTAGAACTGAAAGATAAACCCTATGTCAAATCGGCGGTACTGCGTAAGCTGCTTTCGGTTATAGCGGTCAATCCTCACGCCGTCAACCGAAATCTCGCCCTCGTCGATTGAATCCATTCCGCCGAGCATATTCAAAACGGTCGTTTTTCCCGAACCAGACGGTCCGACAATAACCGCAAGCTCGCCCTTTTCAATATCAAACGTCATTCCGTCGGCGGCGTTTATCGTAACCTCGCCGACGTGATAACGCTTATATACGTCCTTTAACGTGACAAATGCCATAAATTCTCCTATTAACCGACAGTAATCTTATCCTTGCCGCCTATATACGGTCTGAGAACCTCGGGAATATTGACGGAACCGTCCTCGTTCAGGTTGTTTTCTAGGAACGCAATCAACATTCTGGGAGGCGCAACGCAGGTGTTGTTCAGCGTGTGAGCAAAATAGTTTCCGTCCTTGCCCTTGATGCGGATTTTCAGACGGCGTGCCTGTGCGTCGCCGAGATTTGAACATGAACCAACTTCAAAGTACTTCTTCTGGCGCGGAGACCAAGCTTCAACGTCATAGCTCTTTACCTTGAGGTCTGCAAGGTCGCCCGAACAGCACTCGATTGTTCTTACGGGAATGTCCATTGAACGGAACAGGTCAACCGTGTTCTTCCACAGTTTGTCGAACCACATAGGCGAATCCTCGGGCTTGCAGACAACTATCATTTCCTGCTTCTCGAACTGGTGGATACGGTAAACGCCGCGCTCCTCTATTCCGTGAGCGCCCTTTTCCTTGCGGAAGCATGGCGAATAGCTCGTCAGAGTGTAGGGAAGATTATCCTCGTCAAGTATCGTGTCGATGAATTTGCCTATCATCGAATGCTCGGAAGTACCGATGAGGTAAAGGTCCTCGCCCTCGATTTTATACATCATCGCGTCCATTTCCGCAAAGCTCATTACGCCCGTAACAACGTTGCTTCTTATCATGTAGGGCGGAATGCAGTAGGTAAATCCGCGGTCAATCATAAAATCTCTCGCATAGGAGAGCACCGCGGAATGAAGTCTTGCGATATCGCCCATAAGGTAATAGAAGCCGTTTCCCGCAACTTTTCTCGCGGAATCAAGGTCAATTCCGTTCAGCTTCTCCATAATCTCGCTGTGATAGGGAATTTCAAAATCGGGTACGGCAGGCTCGCCGTAGCGCGTGATTTCAACGTTTTCGCTGTCGTCCTTGCCTATCGGAACGGACGGGTCGATTATGTTCGGAATAGTCATCATAATCTTCGTTATTCTCTCGGAAAGCTCGCCCTGCTTTGCTTCAAGCTGCTTCTGCTCCTCCGCGAAAGACGCAACCTGCGCCTTCGCCTTTTCAGCCTCGTCCTTCATTCCCTTTGCCATAAAGCCGCCTATTTCCTTGGAAATACGGTTTCTGTCGGCGCGGAGCTGCTCCATACGCTGAATACACTTGCGGTTCTCCGCGTCAAGCGAAATTACCTCGTCAACAAGCGGAAGCTTCTCGTCCTGAAACTTCTTTTTGATGTTTTCCTTAACTGCGTCGGGATTTTCTCTCAGAAATTTAATGTCTATCATTGCTTTTTCTCCTCAATTTTCATTTTAATATCGCGTTTTACGCGCGGTTTTTGTTAGTTGAAATACTTCATTATGCCCTCAAGCTGCTCCTTGTCGGCAAAGTCGATTTGCAGAACGTTTCCGTTTTTCCCCTCGGATACGCGTACTTTCGTTCCGAGAAGCTCGGACAGGCTTACCTCAATTTCCGTGTAGTAGGAAATGCGCGGTTTAAGCTCCTTTTTGTCTTTTTCTTCCTCAAGCCGCAAGGCTTCGCGCTTCGCGATAACCTCGACCTGGCGGACGGAAAGCTCGCCCTCCGCAGCCTTATGTGCAAGCTCTGTCATAAGCGCCGCGTCTTTTACCTTTTTCAGCGCTTTGCAGTGTCCCGCGGAAAGACTTCCATTCCGCAAAAGCTCCTGAACGCCGTTTGGCAGCGACAACAGACCAAGGCTGTTCGCAACGGACGAACGCGCCTTTCCGAGAACCTGCGCGAGCTTGTCCTGCGTCATTCCAAACTTGTCTATAAGCTCCTTGTAGCCGAGCGCTTCTTCAATCGGGTTCAGATTTTCGCGCTGCAAATTCTCAATCATCGCAATTTGCATTGCCTGTTCTTCGGATAAATCGTCGCGGATTAACACGGGAATTTCGCTTAATCCCGCCATTTTTGCCGCTCTCCAGCGGCGTTCGCCCGCGATTATCATATAATTGCCCGAAGCAATTGAACGCACAATCAGCGGCTGCAAAACGCCGTGTTCGCGTATCGAATCGGCAAGCTGCTTCAGCGTTTCGTTGTTGAAGCTCTTTCGCGGCTGATTTTTGTTCGGCTCAATCTCGCTTATTCTCAGCGTTGAAATGTCCTCAGAGCCTATGTTGTTATCGCTGAACAGCTCGTCGAAGCTGCTTTCAGTTTTTCGTGCCATCTGCTTTCTCCCTCTCGCGGCATTTTGCCAGAATTTCCTTTGACAGCCTTATGTAAGCGTCCGCGCCCTTTGAATTTTTATCGAACGTAATAATAGGCTCGCCGTGGCTCTGTGCCTCTGAAATACGGACGTTTCGCGGAATTTCCGTTCTGAAAATCGCTCGCTTATCAAAGTTTTTCTTGATTTCGTTCTTGATTTCATTGCTTGAAAGCAGGCGCTTGTCAAGCATCGTGAAAACAATTCCCATTATGTTGATATTAGAATTATACTTATGCTTGATGTTCTTTATCGTGTACATAAGCTGCGCCAGTCCCTCAAGCGCAAAATGCTCGCAGACCATCGGCACAATTATCGTATCACACGCGACAAGCGTATTTACAGCAAGCACACCGAGCGACGGCAGGCTGTCGATTATCACGATATCATAGTCGTCCTTAACCTGCAAAACCGCTTTTCTGAGCTGATAATTTTTCTGCTCCATATTCGTCAGAGCAGGCTCTGCATCGCACAATTTTGATGTCGACGGCATTATCCAGACGTTTTTGCTTTCCGTCTTGACAATAGCCTCCTGCGGGCGTATTTTCCCGATTACAACGTCGTAAGACGTGTTTTCAAGCGTTTTTTTCTTAATTCCGAAGCCCGTCGTTGAGTTGCCCTGAGGGTCGAAATCAATCAGAAGCACTTTTTTCCCGAGCGCTCCCAATCCTGCGGCGATATTCACCGAGGTTGTGGTTTTTCCGACTCCGCCTTTCTGGTTGACAATGCCGATTACAATTCCCAAGAATACTCCCCCTATCCCTGTATTTTCTTACTCTTTTAGTATATCACACTTTACATCAAAAATAAAGTGTTTTTTACAAAAAATGTTCCACGGGGAACAATTTCGACATTTTAACCGAAAATGTTCCCCGTGGAACAATCATTCTATACATTATTAATATCTTCAGATGTTTACGGGAAATTTGATTGTGTATTCGTAATAATTCTCGGATTTTTCCGTAAACAGCTCGCACGGTATCCTGTCCTCGCGGATACGTTTTATCAGTGCGTTCAGAGAGTTCATATAAATTCTTGGGGGCGCGGCAAAATGTTTGAGCGACTTTGAAGAGCGCTTTTCTTTTGAAGGCAAGCCGTCAAGCATTTTTCCTACGAAATCCTCGGTTTGTTCGATATTCAGGTGACGTGATACAACCGTTTCCAGCGCGCTTTTACGCAGCCTTATATCCTCAATCCTGATAAGCGCTCTCGCCTGCCGCTCGGATAAATTTCCCGCAATCATAAGCCGCCTCTCGCCGTCTGTAAACCGCAGAAGCCTTAGCTTATTCGCAATCGTTGACTGCGCTTTTCCAAGGCGTTCAGCGGCGACTTCCTGCGTCATTCCGTAATAATTTATCAGTTTTTCAATAGCAAGCGCTTCCTCAAAATAGCTTAAATCCTTGCGCTGAATATTCTCAATCAGCGCCAGAACAGCCGACTGCTCGTCGTCAACGTTCATCACGATGCACGGTATTTCCGTCAGACCCGCTATTTTTGCGGCGCGGGTTCTGCGCTCTCCGCTTATTATCTCGTATAAAGCGCCAACTTTTCTCACGCAAACAGGCTGTAAAATCCCGTTTTCACTGATACTGCGCGCAAGCGACAAGAGAGCTTCCTCCGAAAACTCGCTTCTGGGCTGCGAACGGTTTGCTGAAATGAGCGAAATGTCAATCATCACGACTTTTCCCGCAACTTTTTCCTTTTCTTTAAACAATCCTTTCATAAAAAATCCTCCCGATGTTTTTTTTTCATTGTAACATCGGGAGAAGATAATTTCCACAGGGAAATATCGCAATACACGTCAGCTTCGGTGCAAAATCGACCTGTCAAAGCGGTTTTTTTGAAATATTTGCAAAGCTTCGCGGATATTTTGTCGGAGTTTGCGAAATCTTTTTTACTATCATAATTCTGCGCTTATCGCCGCTCGGAAGCGCATAATCGCGGACTTCTTCAAGCCTGCCGCCAAGCGTTTTTATCGCGTTTTCGGCGGATTTTGCGTCCTCGTTAACCGATTTAAGCGCAATAAACAAACCGTCCTTTCTCACGAACGGCAGACAAAACTCCGTCAAAATAGGCATTGCCGAAACAGCGCGCGCCGTTGCAAAATCATACTTTTCACGGCGCTCCCTGCCAAGTTCCTCGGCTCTTGCATGAACGATTTCAGCCTTAATTCCAAGCTTTACGCACGCTTTTTCGAGATATACGCAGCGCTTTTGCAAGCTGTCACAGAGCGTTCCTTTCAAATCATCACGCCATATCAGAAGCGGCAGCGAAGGAAATCCTGCGCCTGTTCCCACGTCAATGAAGCTTGATTTTTCTGCGATTTTCACTGAAGTAAACGGCAAAATGCTGTCGATAAAATGCTTTTCGACAATCTCCTTGAAGTCGGTAATCGCGGTTAAATTCACGTTTTTATTATACTCGACCATAAACTCGGACAATTCCGCGAGTTTTTTTGCCTTTTCAGCGTCAATTTCAATTCCCGCAGCGCCAAACGCCTCGATTATATACTCAAAATCACTCATTATTTCCGCCCTTTCCCGCAAGCCAAATAAGCAAAACCGAAACGTCGGCTGGGTTTACTCCGGAAATACGTCCCGCCTGACCGACATTCAGCGGTTTGTGCTTATTCAGCTTCTCCTGCGCTTCAAGCCGCAATCCCTTGATTGTCTTATAGTCAATATCTGTCGGAAGCGCCTTTTCTTCCAGTTTCCGCGCCCTTTCAATCTGCTCTGACTGAATCTTGATATAACCCGCGTATTTAAGCTCGATTTCAAGCCTGTTAATCAGCGAAACCTTTAATTTAGGTCGCCCGCCGTCAAACTTCTCGAAATCCGTGTATGCAAGCTGCGGGCGCTTTAACAATTCAAACAGCCGCACTCCTACTGTAATCGGCGTTGTTCCCTTTTCCGTGAGCATTGCGTTAAGCTCGTTGGTCGGGTGAATTGTAACCGTCTTTATTCGCTCCAGTTCGCTCTGAAGCTGCCTGTTATCCTCAAGAAAACGCTTAAATCGCTCATCAGAAACAAGCCCTATCTCGTGACCGAGCGGCAAAAGCCTTTCCGGAGCGTTATCCTGACGCAAAATCAGCCGAAACTCGCTTCTCGACGTCATCATTCTATACGGCTCGGAGCAGCCTTTTGTAACCAAATCATCAATCAGCGTGCCGATATAGCTACCAGAACGCTCAAGAATTACGGGAGTTTTGCCCTGTATTTTTCTCGCGGCGTTAATTCCCGCGACAATTCCCTGTGCGGCAGCTTCCTCGTATCCCGACGTGCAGTTGAACTGCCCCGCGCCGTAAAGTCCGCTAATCTTCTTAAACTCAAGCGTCGGCAAAAGCTCCAGCGGGTCGCAGCAGTCGTACTCGATTGCATACGCGGGACGCATTATCTCAACGTTTTCAAGACCCTTTATCGTCCGCAGAAATTTAATCTGAACGTCCTCGGGAAGCGAGCTTGACATTCCCTGAAGATAACACTCATCGGTGTCAAGCCCCATCGGCTCGACAAAAAGCTGATGGCGCTCCTTGTCGCGAAAACGGACAATCTTATCCTCAATGCTCGGACAATACCGCGGTCCTATTCCCTCAATCCTGCCCGAATACAGCGGAGAACGGTCGAGATTTTCGAGAATAATACGGTGCGTTTCAGCGTTCGTGTACGTCACCCAGCAGTCCGCCTGATTTTTCAGCTCGTTTTCATTATCAAACGCGAACGGCATTATTTCATCATCGCCGCTCTGTTTTTCCATTACCGAAAAATCAATAGAACGCCTGTGAACGCGCGCGGGAGTTCCCGTCTTAAACCTGCGCATCGACAATCCAAGCTCTTTCAGGCACTCCGTAAGCTGCGTTGACGGGAGAACGTTGTCGGGTCCGGAAGCGTAATTTTGCTCGCCGATGTGGATTTTTCCGTTAAGGTAAGTTCCCGTGGTGATAATCGCCGCCTTACACGGATAAATCGCGCCGAGTTTTGTCCGAACAGCGCGGATTTTTCCGTCCTCAACGTCAACCGCAGTAACTTCGCCCTGTTTTATGTACAAATTTTCCGTGTTTTCAAGCGTCTGCTTCATATAAGTGTGATATTTCACGCGGTCGCTCTGCACGCGCAGACTGTGAACGGCGGGACCTTTTCCCCTGTTAAGAATACGCGACTGAATAAACGTCGCGTCAGCCGCTCTGCCCATTTCACCGCCGAGCGAGTCAATTTCGCAGACAATCTGACCCTTTGCCGAGCCGCCTATGCAAGGATTGCAAGGCATATTCGCTATGCAATCGAGCGAAAGCGTAAAAATTGCCGTTTTAAGTCCGAGCCGCGCCGAAGCAAGCGCCGCCTCGCAGCCCGCGTGTCCCGCGCCGATAACGCAGACATCGTATTCTTCAAGTGTATAATTCATTTTCTCTCCATAACGTTCCACGTGGAACATTTCTATAACTAAAAAACGAATTTCCCGAACAATCGTCCGGGAAAATTTCGTCATTACTCCTCAGAACCGCCCTCGTCCGTTTCATCGTCCTCAACAGGCTCGTCAGGCTCGATAACCTCAGCCGCGTCCTCGGCAAGCGAAGCCGCTACCTCCTCGTCGGAAGCCTTTTCAACCTCCTCTGTAACTTCCTCGTCGTCGTGCGGAGTACGACTGAACGTCGCAACTCTGTCCGTTGCGCCAAGCCGCATTACGCGAACACCCGAAGCCGTTCTTCCCATAATTCTGAGGTCGTTTGCGCGTATTCTGATGAGAACGCCCTCCGCGCTTATCAGAATTACGTCGTCGTCGGGACCGAGCGTACGGATACCGATAACGCTGCCCTTTTCCTCGCTTACGGGATAGTTTTTAAGTCCCATTCCGCCCCTTCTTTGCAGACGATAGCTTGCCGCGGCGCATCTTCTTCCCATACCCTTTTCGGTTACAGTAAGAATAGTTGCATTTTCATCGAAAATCTTCGTTGCGCCGATAATATAATCGTCATCGCGCAGCTTTATTGCACGAACGCCGCGCGCAATTCTTCCCATAACACGGATATCGTTCTCGTCAAAACGTATAGCAAAGCCATTTCTTGTCGCCGCCATAACCGTGCAGTCGCCCTCCGTGAGGAAGCCGCCCGCAATTTCGTCGCCGTCGTTAAGCGAAATCGCCCTCAAACCGCCTTTTCTAACGTTTCTGAACTCGGAAAGGCGCGTGCGCTTTACAAGACCGTTCTTTGTAAGGCAAATAAAGTATTTATTCTCCGCAAAATCGACTGTCGTCATCATCGCGGCAACCTTTTCATCTTCAGAAAGCTGAAGCAGATTTACGATATTCATACCTCGCGACTGCTTACTTCCTTCGGGAATCTGATAGCATTTCAAGCGGAACATATTGCCCTTGTTTGTGATAAAGAGAATATTTTCGTGGCTGGACGCTATAAACATACTGTCAACAAAGTCCTCGTCGCGCTGTTTCATTCCCGAAACTCCGCGTCCGCCGCGCTTCTGGATATTGTAAACCTCTGCGGGCTGACGCTTGATATAACCCATATTCGTGAAAGTAACAACGCAGTCCTCTTCGGGAATAAGGTCCTCAATATCAACCTCGCCGCTTACAGGCTCGATAGACGTTCTTCTCTCGTCGCCGTACTTTTTCTTAACAACGGAAAGCTCCTCGCCGATAAGATGCAGCATTTTTCCGTTATCCGAAAGAAGTTCCTCCATATTCTTAATCAGCTCGCGCTTTTCAAGAAGTTCGTCCTCAATCTTGCTCTTTTCCATTCCCGTAAGCGCGCCGAGCCGCATCTGAACGATAGCTTCAGCCTGTTCCTCGCTCAGCGAATATGTGTGAGAAGTGAAAAATCCCGTCTGTGAAACGTCAATATTCTTGAAACGCTCAATAAGGCGCTCCTTGCCCTCGGGAATTGTCTTTGAACTTCTCAGAATTGCGATAACCTCGTCAATAAAGTCAATCGCTATAAGAAAACCTTCGAGAATATGCTCGCGTTCCTTTGCCTTGTCGAGGTCAAACTTCGTTCTTCTCGTAACAACGTCAACCTGATGATTGAGATAGTGCGTGAGCATTTCTCTGAGCGTAAGCGTTTTCGGTTCGCCGTTTACAAGCGCCAGCATAATCACGCCGACGGTATCCTGAAGCTGAGTGTAAGTATACAGCTTGTTAAGAACAACGTTCGCGTTTGCGTCGCGCTTCAGCTCTATTACAATTCTCATTCCGTCGCGGTCGGACTCGTCGCGGAAAACCGAAATTCCGTCAATACGCTTGTCGCGCACAAGGTCGCCGATATTCGCAAGCAGTCTTGCTTTGTTAACCATATATGGAATTTCGTTTATGATAATCCGCGTGTGGTTGTTTTCTTCGACAATGTTTGCCCTGCCGCGGAGAATAATCTTGCCGCGTCCCGTATAATAAGCCGAGCGAATACCGCTGTAACCCATTATTATGCCGCCTGTCGGAAAATCCGGTCCTTTTATGCAGGACATCAAATCCTCGATTGTCGCTTCGGGGTTATCGATAAGCATAAGAATAGCGTCAATAACCTCGCCCAAGTTGTGCGGAGGAATATTTGTCGCCATTCCGACAGCGATTCCGTTCGAGCCGTTTACAAGCAAATTCGGAAATCTTGACGGCAAAACGACAGGTTCAACGAGCTTATCGTCATAGTTCGTCTGAAAATCAACAACTTTTTTGTTGATATCCGAAGTCATTTCGTTCGCGATTTTCGACAAACGCGCCTCTGTATAACGGTAAGCCGCAGGCGGGTCGCCATCAATCGAACCGAAGTTTCCGTGACCGTCGATAAGCGGATAGCGCATCGAAAACGTCTGTGCAAGACGCACAAGCGCGTCGTAAACGGAAGCGTCACCGTGCGGGTGATACTTACCGAGAACTTCTCCGACGGTATACGCGCACTTTCTGAACGGCTTATCCGAGGTATTTCCCGCGTCGTTCATCGTGTAGATAATTCTGCGGTGAACGGGCTTAAAACCGTCGCGTACATCGGGCAGCGCTCTTGATGTAATAACCGCCATTGAGTACTCGATGAAAGACTTTTTCATCGTTTCCTCAAGGTCGATATTGTGGAGCTTTTCCAAACTGAAATCTACGTCCATTATTCCTCCTGATAGAGCAAACCAAGGCAATCAATAGTTTATTTCCGCAAGCTTTTTTGTAAGAAAATCGCGAACCGCGTTCTGCTGTTCATCGGAAAGGCATCGCTTCGGAAAGCAATAAATCTGCCTTCTCGCAAGAACAAGCAGCAAAGAGCGCTCGCTTTCGATAAAATCAAGCATATCCTCCCCGAACTTGAACACGGATTTTATCTGTTCATCGGGTTTTTCTGCATTTTCCGTATTTTCGGGAATATCGGGATTTTCAGCGTCTTTTTCAGCGGAAACGGTCTTTTCCTTATCGGAATTATCCTCGTTTTCCCTGATAATCGTTTCAATCTCGATTTTATTATCGAAAATCGTGCAGTGATAATCCTCCGGTTTCATCTTGCTGAGCGTATCGAGAACCCTGCTTCTCATACGCTTTTTATCGGTAAGCGTATAAACAAGCCCAAAAATACAGAAAGCAAGCGAAATATAAAGCACAATCTGTGTAGGATTGAACACAATCGCAGTTATCGCGGCAGCCGCAAGCAGTGAATACGCGATAACAGAGAGCTTTCCTCTCTTTGAAGAAAACCTCTTCTGAAAGGTTTTCATAGCGTCGTCCGTTTCTTCAAGCGTATTATCGTAGGAAAAATCAGCGATTATTTTCTGATTTTTCTTCTTTTTTTCCTTATTTGCAAGCTCTTCGGCTTTTAAATCCGGAAGCAAACCGTTAGAAATAGAAATCACCTCTTTAATTAAACGTCAAGATTTTCGGCAAGCTTTGCATTTGTTTCGATAAACTGTCTGCGCGGCTCGACCTTATCTCCCATAAGAATTGTCATTATTTCGTCAGCTTTTGCCGCGTCTTCAACGGAAACGCGCAGCATTGTGCGGGTTTCGGGATTCATTGTGGTTTCCCAGAGCTGCGACGGGTCCATCTCACCAAGACCTTTATATCTCTGAACGTCGGTTTTTCCGCCGTCGGCGCCAAGCTGAGCTATATAGGCGTCGCGTTCTTCGTCCGAGAAAGCGTAGCGAACCTGTTTACCGCGAGATACCTTGAAAAGAGGCGGCTGCGCGATATAAACGTGACCCTCTTCAAGCAGCGGCCGCATAAATCTAAAGAAAAACGTCAGCATAAGCGTTCTGATGTGCAGACCGTCAACGTCGGCATCTGCCATTATGATAACTCTGCCGTAACGCAGCTTATTTATATCAAAATCCTCGGCAATGCCCGTTCCAAGCGCCTTTACGACAGGTGAAAGCTTGTCGTTTCCATAAACTTTGTCGGCGCGCGCTTTTTCAACGTTAAGCATCTTACCCCAAAGCGAAAGAATAGCCTGAAAACGCCTGTCCCTGCCCTCTTTCGCAGAACCGCCCGCAGAATCTCCCTCGACGATATAAATTTCGGTATGCGTGGGGTCTGAATCGGAGCAGTCGGCAAGCTTTCCGGGAAGCCCGTTCGAGTCCATTGCGGACTTTCTCTTAGCTTCCATAGCCTTTTTCGCCGCGTCGCGGGCAGCCTGTGAATTTGCCGCCTTATTCATAATAATCTGCGCGGTTTCGGGGTGTTCTTCAAAATAATAAGTAAGCTGCTCTGTCGCAACCTTGTAGACAGCGGGCTGAACTTCGGGATTTCCGAGCTTGCCCTTTGTCTGACCCTCAAATTCACACTCAGGCAGCTTTACGGAAATAATCGCGTTTATCGCCTCTCTGATAGCTTCGCCGCTATAACCCGCGAAAGGCTTTTCTTCCTCGCCTTTTTTGCCGCCTTTTTTCTTGACCTTATTCTTATCGTTATTTTCCTTATAAGCCTTTGCGTAGTCGTTTACAACCTTATTCAGCGCGCGCTTGAAGCCAAGTTCGTGCATTCCGCCCTCACCTGTGTGAATATTATTTGCAAAAGAGCGGAAAATCTCGCTGTTGAAATCGTCCGTGTACTGAAATGCAATTTCAACCATTATATCGTCGACATTGCCCTTGAGATAGATAATATCTGGGTGAAGCACGTTTGCGCCGCGCTTTTTGTTGAGCCACTCAATATACGAGCAAATACCGCCGTCATAGCAGTACGTTTCGTTAACGGGATTATTCTCATCGCGCAGGTCGTGAAGCGAGATTTTAAGTCCCGCGTTAAGGAAAGCCTGTTCTCTAAGACGCTCCTGAAGCGTTTCAAAATTGAAAATCGTTGTATGGAAAATTTCTCCGTCCGGCTTAAAAGTAACCTGCGTTCCCGTATGGTCGGTTTTTCCGATAATTTTAATCGGCTCGGTGTAAGTTCCCCTGTCAAAGCGCTGGAAATGAACGTTCTCACCGTCGTGAATTTCAACTTCAAGCCACTCCGAAAGCGCGTTTACAACAGAAGCGCCTACTCCGTGCAGACCGCCCGAAACCTTATAAACGCCGTTGTTGAACTTACCGCCCGCGTGAAGTACCGTAAAAACGAGCGTTGCCGCAGAAATGCCCTCGGCGTGGTTTATACCCGTAGGAACGCCGCGTCCATCGTCGATAACCCGAATTACGTTATCGGGAAGAATTGAAACGTCGATATGTTTACAAAATCCCGCAAGAGCCTCGTCAATCGCGTTATCGACAATCTCATAGACGAGGTGGTGAAGTCCGCCCTCGCCCGTTGAACCGATATACATACCGGGGCGCTTTCTTACCGGGTCAAGACCTTTCAGAACCTGAATATCATCGCCGCCGTAGCTTTTGTCAACAACGTTTTCGTTTTCAGCCATAGATAAATACTCCTTTAAGAATTACGCGCTTTATTTTACACTATATTATATATAGTATACCACAAAATCGCATAAATTTCAAGCATTTTACGATTTTTCGGATAATTTTTTCCTTAGGGCTACACATTCAGTTTTCGCGCGCGCGCAAGGCTATTGTCCTATTGGATACATTGGAAATGTAGGTTTTATTCTCGGTTACGATAAAACTTTTCGGCATTTCTTCCGAAACATTTACAATCCGCCCGTTTTTCTGTGAAAAATTAAGAAACTCCGCGGTTGTTCGGCTCACGGAGCATTCCTCAATATCAAAAATTCCGATTACATCTTTGGATTTAACGGTGATATCACCGCCGAGATACAAAAACATTTTTCAACCTCACCTCAAAAATCTGTTGAAAACTCACTTTATTTCCGTAAAACAACCGTTTTCGACATTCCAAGACCTCCCGCCGGTCATCGACGACAGGTCGTTTATATTACAGCAAGTAATAAAAACCTGACTTTTTTCAATATGATGAATAATATAATCTCTGCGGATAAAATCGAGTTCGCTCAGAATATCGTCCAGAATAATCACAGGATTGGTTTTATTCTTTCGGCGTATAATTTCCGCTTCGGACAATTTAAGCGCAAGAGCGGCACTTCTGAGCTGCCCCTGAGAGGCAAAATCCCTCGCAGCCAATCCGTTAACATAAAAATTCACATCATCGCGGTGTATACCCGCCAAAGTGTAGCGCAGCTTCATCTCAGCTTCAAGATTTTTTTCAAGCTCGTTTATATAAATTCTATACAATTTGTCTTTTTCATCAAAATTTATACTATCCGTCTTAAAAACAGAGCTTTGATATTCCATATCAAGCGTTTCCGTGCCGTTTGTAAGCTCGGAATAAATCTCACCTGCGCACTTTTTCAGAAAATTGAAGTATTTCAGCCGCCCATATGTGACATTAATTCCCTCGGCGGCTAGAATTTCATTCCAAGCGGCAACATTTGCCGACAATTCTTTCAGGCTGCCATTATAGCCGCTGAGTATATTATTGCGTTGTTTTAACGCTTTGTTATATCTCGACAGCTTTTTCAGATGCGTTTTTGTCTGCATAAGCGCAACATCGTCAAGATAATTTCTCCTAAGTTCCGGAGCGCCTTTGATTAAACTCAAATGTTCCGGTATAAAAACCACAAATTTTAACACTCCGTATAATTCCGCGGCGTCTTTCATCTTGATATTATTGTAAGAAATCTCAATATTATTTTTACAAATAGTATAATTAATTATATTTTCACGCTCAGTAATATCATCACGAAATTTCAGCCTCACCATAACCTCCGCTTCGGAATTATCGGCGGGAATATACTGTGAAAAACGAACGCGTCGGAAACTCCCCCCAAGGCAAACCGAAATTGCTTCGCAAAGATTAGTCTTTCCCTGAGCGTTTTTTCCGACGAAAATATTTAAATTTTTATCAAAGTCAATCTCCGCTTCTCTAATATTGCGGAAATTCTTCAAATAGACAGAGGTTATATACATTACTCCGATTTTTCCTCGGCAGAAGCCTCCTGCTCATCATAAACGACCTTATATTTCTTATTTTTATATTCAATAACGTCGCCGGGCTTAATCTTTTTGCCGCGTTTTGTGCAGCAGACGCCGTTTACATTAAACTCGCCGAGGTCTATCAGAATTTTGGCTTTTGCGCCTGTTTCCGTAAATCCGACAAATTTCACAAGCTGGTCAAGCTTAATAAAAGGGGTAATGATTTTCAGTTCTTCCATTTTCATAACCTTTCTTTTTTACTTATAGTAGAATTTTGCTATTTTTATACAATTATATATTTATTTTAATCTCATGGGCAAAAGGAAGAACGTAAACTCATTCCCTTCCATGGGAACAATCAGAACGGGAGAAACCGCCGAACCTGTCAGAATAATCTTAACCTTATCCGTATCGCAAGCCTTGAATGCGTCAAGCAAATATTTCGCGTTAAATCCGATTGTAATAGGCTCGCCATTATACTTTACGTTAATTTTATCAGAAACTTTACCAAGAGTAGTCGCACAGCTCATTGTAATTGAGTCATTTCCGAACTCGCAGCGAACGGGTGATTTATTTTTCTCGTTAATTACAAGCATCGCTCTGTCAAGCATATCAATAATCTCACGGCAATTAACCTCTGCGAAAACGCTTCCCTCGCAGGTAAGATGCTTTCTGTACTCAAGAAAATCGCCGTTTATAAGGCGTGAAATCATCGTATACTTGCCGACTTCAAATGAAATCTGGTTTTTATCTATACAAATAGTAACATTTTTATCATTTTCATCAGAAAGTATATGAGTAAGCTCCTCAAGAGTTCTGTTCGGAACGATAAAATCAATATTCTCGTAAGGAACGCTTTCCTGACGAAGCGCAATTCTTATTCCGTCAACCGCAACAACGCTCAGAACATTATCCACAATTTCAAACTTGCAGCCGGTAAGCGCAGGTTTCGTATCGGTTGTCGCGCAGGCATACTTTGTCTGATTAATCATACTTTTAAGCAGCGCCTGCGGCATAGTAAAGCCATGCTGAGAGCCTGTCTGAGGAACGGGCGGATATTCGTCCGCTCTCATACACATAATAGAAAACTCGGTAAGCCCGTTTTTAATGGTCGCGGTCTTATTTTCTCCGATATCAAATTCCAATATACCCGACGGCATTTTTCTTACGATTTCGCACAAAATACGCGCATTTATAACCGTGCTTCCGTTTTCTCCGTTCTCAACGGGAATTTCGGTTCTTATTCCTATTTCAAGATTATAGCCCGTTACGGTAAGCTTATTATCGGTGAGTTCCAGAAGCAAGCCCTCAAGCGCCGCAATCGTTGATTTTGAAGAAGCGGCTTTTGAAGTTGTAAGAAAAGCTTCGAGAACAGATTCTTTTGAAGCTGAAAATTTCATAAAAATCTCCTTAAATCAAATCAATCAAATGAAATCATATCATATGATGATAATATTTATA
>UMHM01007509.1_pt1 | contig 46365 bp, 37 predicted proteins | sample 1965501 | NCBI WGS metagenome assembly UMHM01 (sample SAMEA4836095, study PRJEB28245) | human gut metagenome | biome: gut microbiome; material: fecal sample | place: Denmark | collected 2008
TGGGGATTCAAAATGTATTGCGTAAAGACTCTAATTTATATGGATATAAAGAAGTAGATAGTGAAGGAAAATATAAATTATTAAAGAATAAAAATGTATTTCCCATAGTCTATGTGACAAGTGATACGTTGAGTGAATCTGAGTTTGATAAACTCTTTTATCCATATAATTTGGATACTGTCTATAATCGTACGATTGTGAATGGTGAAACAAGTAATGAGTATGCCTCAAAGATGAAACTTATAAAGAATTTAGATCAATCGATTGTGATTCAGAACAAAAAGAAAACGAAAAAAACAATACCCATTGATTTCGATGCTAAAAATAAGCTTATTTGCATTGATTTTGATATAACGAATTATACGAATAAAAAAGTTTTTATATCTATAAATGGAATGAAGAATACATTGTCAAAAAAACATTCTGTGTATCCAAACGGAAATAAACATTTTACGTATATTCTTTCTAAAAAAGAATTAAAACAATTTGATGTTACTTTATCGAAGGGAAAATATAAGATATCCAATATTCGTGTATATACATGTGATATGGATGTGTTTGATCGAGTTGTAACTAAAGTAAAACCATTAAAGACAACTTCTATTTTTAAGGGGAAAGTAACAACTTCTAAAGATGGGTATTTAATAACTTCATATCCTTATGAAAAGGGATATGAAATTTATATTGATGGAAAGAAGCAGGATGTTGAAATTGTGAATAAGGCTTTTGTGGGATGCAAAATCAAAAAGGGAAGTCATACAATTACGATTCAATTTCATGCGCCATTAAAAAAACTAGGATTATGTATAAGTGTTTTTTCAATTATGATAGGAGGATTCTGGATATGGAAAAAGTTAAAGAATTTATAAGCTATGGAATCGTGGGAGTTATGACAACTCTTGTGAATTATATTGTTTATTTTATTTGTTTAAAAATAGGAATCGATTGGTTGATAAGCAACAGTTTAGCTTGGTTGGTAGCCGTTATTTTTGCGTATTTTTCAAATCGTAAAGTTGTATTTCATTCAAGTAATGATATGAAAAAAGAGTGTATTGAGTTTTTTGGACTTCGATTTATGACATTACTTGTTGAAAATCTACTATTGGCCATTTGTATTGATGGCGTACATATTTCAAATTTATTATCTAAGATTTTAGTCAGTGTGATTACCGTTTTAGCCAATTATTTCTTGTGTAAATCTCATATATTTTCTAAGAAGGAGGAAATGTTGTATGAACAAAATTAGTGTTGTCGTTCCTTGTTTTAATGAAGAAGAAGTGCTTTCCATGTTTTATAAAAAGACAAGTGAAGTATTAAATGAAATAGGTGGAATCACCTATGAATTGTTGTTTGTGGATGATGGATCCAAGGACCACACAAAAGATATATTAAGAGCATTAAGTTTAAAAGATGAACATTGTGAATTTATTTCTTTTTCTAGAAACTTCGGTAAAGAAGCCGCCATGTTTGCAGGATTAAAAAAATCGAGTGGAGACTATGTTGTGATCATGGATGCTGACTTGCAGCATCCTCCTGTATTATTAAAAGAAATGTATAAGGCGGTTAGTGAAGAAGGCTATGATTGTTGTGCAGGAAAAAGAGTAGACCGTACGGGAGAAGGTAAGATTCGTAATTTCTTATCGCATACCTTTTATAAAGTGATGCAGAAGATGTGCAAAATGGATATGAGTGATGGTTGTGGAGATTTTCGTATGATGTCAAGACAAATGGTGGATGCGATTTTGGAATTAAAGGAATATAATCGCTATATGAAAGGATTATTTTCTTTTGTAGGATTTGATACAAAATGGATTGAATTTCATAATGTGCAACGAGCAGCAGGCAATTCTAAATGGAATTTCTCTAAACTATTCGCATATGCGATGGATGGTATGTTTTCCTTTTCTATAGCACCGATTGTATGGATTGGTAATATTGGAATAGCCATTATGATTTTATCCATTTTAATGGCAATACTAGGCTTGATGATTCATGTGACTTCTATGTTTCATCTTGTGTGTTTGATACTGTTCTTGAGTGGGCTTCAAATGTTGTTTGTCGCTATTTTAGGTCAATATACGACAAAAGACTATATGGAAAGTAAACAAAGACCGATCTATATAGTAAAAGAGACTAGCCGAAATTTAAGCTAGTCTTTTAATGTGATTTCAATCACCGTGTCAATTGAATCTGGACAATGGTGTGAATTGGAATCAATATGGATAAATGTATAGTCAGGAAAACTTTCGGCGTTCCAAGGCGTTTGAATTTTGATTTGAGAATGATCAGACAATCTTCTTATGCTTTGGATTTTTTCTTTTTTGATTTTAACAGGTATATCAAAAATACTCTCATCTAGAATATGCGCATAGATTATATTTCCCCTTTGTGTATATCGTCCCCATTCCGGTTTTTCTAATTCACATTTTGTACATCCATAAATAGAATCTTGGTTCAGTTTCATCCATTCCCTGATTTCATTCAATACCTGGATAGATTCTTTAGGAAACTGACCTCTGGCATTTGGTCCTACATTTAAAATCATGTTTCCACCTTTAGATACACACTCAACTAGAGTACGAATGATTAGCTTAGCCGATTTATAATTTGTGTCCTTTGCGCAATATCCCCAATGTTCATTCATAGTGATACAAGCTTCCCAGGGTACTGCAAGACCTTGTGGTGGAATCATTTGTTCGGGTGAGGTAAAATCACCGGCTGTAAAACTAGGATGAGCATCCATAATGGTTCCTGGATGTACGCCATCTCCTTCTAGACGATTGTCGATGATCATATCTGGTTGGTAAGTTCTTGCCATAGATACGATTTTGTGGGCATCCCACACATCTTTTGTCATGTTGTCATAAGAAAAGTCAAACCACATGATATCGAGTTTTCCATAGTTTGTAAGTAATTCTTTGATTTGAGTATGCATATAATTTAAATAATTTGAAAAACAAATCGGTTTATCATATTCTGGATTATTTCTTTCAGGATGATGCTTATCATTGTAGTGAGGATAGTCAGGATGATGCCAATCAAGCAGGGAATAATAAAGACCTACCTTTAATCCTTCTTCTCTAAATGCATCTAGAAATTCTTTGACGTAATCTTTATTTGCCTTCCAATCTGTAGTTTGCGTATCAAACATACAATATCCATCATGATGTTTGGCAGTCATTACGGCATATTTCATACCGGCTGCTTTGGCCAATTTAGCCCATTGGTGTGGATCAAATAGATCTGGATCAAATTCATTCGCAAAAGGAATATAATCCTCTTCTTTCATTTCTTCGTTGCTTCTTACCCATTCGCCTCGTGCACAAATGGCATAGATTCCCCAATGAATGAAAAGTCCGAATCTGGATTGTTGAAACTCTGTAATATTCATAATGCCTCCTTTAGAAAAGTGGTTCTTGTAGCTGCTTTGTTTGAAGTGCAATGCCTGGTTTTGACAAGATTTCCTTGGTTTTAGAAATATCCTTTAGCCAAGGATCTATGTCTTCTTTTTCAAGTATGACTGGCATTCGAGAATGCACAGGTTTTACATATGCATTGGCATTTGTAGTAATAATGACAAGGTGATTATCAATAAGAATTCCCGCAAAATAGAGAATGTGGTCGCAAAAAAATTCCACTTTATTTTTACCGGAATTCCATTCGTAAAAGCTTCCCGCAGGCACGATACAGTGCATGGAATCTTTGAATAAAGGCTTTTCTAAAAGTGTTTCTTGTCTGGCATTCAAAATTAAATTGTTGGTTTTATACCCAAATGGCACCATTTTCTTTTGGTTTCGAGTAAGTACAAGACATTTGTCACTTGGATGAATGTCTTTTTCTTCTAAACCAAAGGCTTTGGCTACTTTAGGTGTATATCGAAAGCTTGTACACATACTAGAAGTATATCATAAGGAAGAGATTGTAAGAAATTGTAAAATTGTAATGAAAATAAATGTAAGCGTGATATAATCGTATTATATTTGATAGGAAGAAGGGAATATATGTCAAAGTGGCCATATGAAAATGAAATTGGACAAACCCAAGAAGACTGTTGTGATGTACTTGTTTTAGGCGGAGGACTTGCTGGTTGTTATTCGGCAATCGCAGCAGCTCGTAAGGGGAAGTCTGTTATATTGGTTGAAAAAGGTTCAACAGAAAGAAGTGGATCTGCAGGAAGTGGATTTGATCATTGGGAATCAGCTTGTACAAATCCATGTTCTGAAGTAACACCGGAAGAAATTGCGCATGCCTACATTGATGAACAATCGAAATACAGTAATGGAATTGGACATTATATAGAGTGTCGTGAAGGGTATGATCGATTATTGGATATGGAGTCTTTTGGAGGAAAGATTCGTGATACTGAAAATGAATTTGAAGGTGCACCATTTCGTGATGAAAAGACAAAGTTAATGTTTGCGTATGACTATAAAAATAAGTTTACACTTCGTGTCTGGGGAAGTACTTTTAAACCGGCTTTATATAAGGAATTAAAAAAATTAGGTGTAAAAATATATGATCGAGTTGAGGCAACAGGACTATTAACGGCAGTTGTGGATGGAAAGAAATGTGGGATTGGTGCGATGGGAATGCATACGCGTACAGGTAAATTTTATGTATTCAAATCAAAAACAACGATTCTTACTATGTCTAGACCGGCTCGTGTTTGGTTGTTTGATTCGGATTTAACAGGTCTTTGTGAATTTAGGCCTTTTCAAAGTATTGGCTCAGGCCATGCGATGGGATATCGTGCAGGTGTTGAATTTACAATGATGGAAAAAAGTGTGAAGGCTGAATTTAGTGCTTCTGGAAGAAGCTTTCCACCTTATGGAACAGGAAATAACCATAATACATGGTATGCAGCTACGATGGTAGATGCACGTGGTAAAGAAATTCCTTATGTGGATCGTGATGGAAATGAGTTAAAAACGGTTTTAGATCGATATATGCCAGCGCCAGGACAGAAATTTTTCTTAAAGGGCGGTGTCATTGATGAGGCAAAATATGAATATCGCGGTCCTGAAACCTTAGATTTCGAAGAATTGATGAAGCGAGGCTATAAACTTCCTTTCTATGCAGACCTATCGAAAATGCCAGATTATGAACGACGTGTGATTTGGGGTATGATGGTTGGTGAAGAAGGAAAGACAAAAGTACCAATCTTGAAGTATTATACAGAAAAAGGTTTTGATCCGACAAAACACATTCTTCAAAGTTATGGTACAGGATGGCAATCTGCCAACTTCTTGGATCAAGAAAGACAATTGTTTGGAGCACCTGGAGGTATTATTACCGATTGGAATTTAATGACGAATGTAGAAGGAATCTATGCGGCAGGAGATCAATTGTATGCATCAGACTGTTGCGGATATGCATGTGCAACAGGTTATTACGCAGGAAGAAAAGCAGCAGATGCTTGTGATAATAAAGAAATTGTAGATTATGATGTAATGGATGTAGAAGCAGAAAAGAAACGTTTATATGCACCTTTATATGTTGAAAATGGTATGCATTGGAAAGAATTGAATGCAGCCATTGCGAAGTGTATGCAGAATTATTGTGGTGGAATTAAGTGTGAAGATTTATTGCAGGAAGGCTTATCTTTATTAAATACATATGAAAATGAGATGGTTCCACAATTGTCTTGTACAAATCCACATGATTTAATGCGTACACATGAAGTGCTCGATATTTTACAGGTCGCAAAAATGATTATGCAAGCTTGTCTATTTAGAAAATCAAGCAGTGATGAGCTTCATTTTTATCGTAGTGATTATCCTAAAAAAGATCCTGAACAAGATCGTTGTTTTATCACGATTCGTCAAGAAAATGGTAAGGCGGTTCGTGGTGAAATACCTCTAGATTATTATGGGGATATTCAAACGGAATATGAAAAACGCAATCAGGATTATATAAGGGAGGTTTCACATGGAGTTTAATTTTGAAAAACAATTATGCAGTGTAAAACCAATTACTTTTGATGAAGATAAATGTATTGGTTGTAATCGCTGTGTCAATATTTGTCAGTGTGACATTTTAATGCCAGGAAAACCACCAATCGTTGCATATCCTGGTGAGTGTTATTACTGTGGTAGCTGTGTCATGGTGTGTCCAAAGGATGCAATTCATTTAGAGCATCCATTAATGAATAGAGCTAAATTTGTGCCGGTAAAAGGAGAGTGATGGTTATGAAAATCAAAAAAGCAGGGGCGTTATCGTTGAGTTTATTATTGGGACTTAGTGGTTGTGCAAGTGGTACACAATCAGAGTCTAATGAAAAAACATTGACAGTTGGAACAAGTCAAGAAATGAGTGGTGTATTTTCACCGTTATATTATTTGTCTGGTTTTGATGGAGATGTTATTAATTTGATCTATCAAGGCATGTTGAAATATGATGCGAAGAGTGAATTAAATCCAGACTTGGCAAAGGAAATGCCTACAGTAAGTGAGGATGGAAAGACAGTCACTTTTAAATTGAAAAAGGGGGTTAAATTTAGTGATGGAACTAAGTTTACATCAAGTGATGTAAAATACACATTTACAGTTTTATCCGATCCAAGTTATACAGGTTATTTATCAACGGTTCCAAGTAATATTGAAGGATATGAAGATTATTATAGTGGAGATGCAAAGGAATTAACAGGTATTGAAACACCAGATGATTATACAGTTGTATTCCATTTATCAAGTCCAATGATTGATGCGGTTAGTACACTTGGTACGCAGCCAATTTGTTCGGATGAACAATTTAATTATGAGAAGGGTCATACAAAGAAGATTGAAAAGAAATCAGGAGAACCTATTGGTACAGGTGCTTATAAGTTGAAGTCTTTTGATAAATCAAAGGGAGCTACTTTTGTGAAGAATGATCAATTTGATTTTAAAGACGGTGAATATGATGTAGATCGTATTATCATTAAGAAAACAGATTCATCTACAGAACTATCTGAATTGAAGAAAGGAAACTTGGATCTTCTTCCAGCTAATATTGAACAGTCTAAGATTGGTCAGGCTAGCTTGGATAAAAATTTAAAAGTGTCTAGCTATAAAACAGCTGGAGAAGGCTTCTTAGGTTTTAACTGTGCAAGTGGAACAACAAAAGATCAAGCAGTTCGCCAGGCTTTGGCATATGCGATTGATCGTGAGTCTTTTGTGGATAACTTCTTTAAATATGAAGAGGCTAGTGATGAAGTGAAGAAAGATTTGATTGGTTATGTTCCAGAAGTATATTGGAATCCAGTTAGTAATTTAGTGGGAAGTTATGTGACTGGAGATGAAACGTTAGAAGGATTGACTGTATATCGTTATGATTTAGAAAAGGCCAAACAAATTCTTGAGGATGCTGGATGGAAAGTCGGTAGTGATGGAATTCGTGAAAAGGATGGTCAAAAGCTTGAAGTTAAATTCTTGGTTAGTGTAGATGTTCCTGCTTTGGAAACTTTGATTCCAATGTTTAAAAAATCTTGGTCAGAAATTGGTATAGATTTAAAACAATCTAGCGTTGATTATAATACGGTTTTATCAACAATTAGTGATGATGCACAAGTGGATGATTGGAGTATTTACTTTGTGTCTTCTAGCTATCAAGGTGTTATTGATACGGATTCAAATACAACTTTGGCAACTAAAAATCCATACAACTTCTCTCGTATTCAAGATGAAGAATTGGATAACGATTTAAAGGCTGGTTTAAACACAAGTAGTGAAGAAGAATCCAAAGAATATTATTCAAAGGCAATGATTCGTGAAAATGAATTGGTTCCTTATTTCCCATTGTATGGTACTAAAGCATTTAACTTATATTCTAAGCGTGTTTCTGGATTAACAACAGGTCCTGTTTGTATTTGGTCGCAGGCAATGAAAGATGTAAAATTAAAATAGAGGTGCAGAAAATATGGAATTATTTAAAAAGTTAACGCAGCTTCATGGTGTCAGTGGTTACGAAAGAGAAGTTCGTGCCTATATAAAAGAAAAAGTACAAGGTTATGCCGATGAGATTATTGAAGATGCGATTGGAAATTTGATTGTTTATAAAAAAGGTACAGGTGTAAATAAAAAGAAAGTAATGCTTTGTGCACATATGGATGAGATTGGTTTACAGGTTATCAAAATTGAACAAGATGGACGTATCATGGTGAAATCCATGGGATGTTCATGGATGTATACGACATATCAATCTAGAGTTCGTTTCCGTAATGGGACGATTGGGATTGTCGCAAGTCGTGTGCGTCCAGAAGACTTGAATGGTCAATTCACAAATCTTTATGTCGATATTGGTGTTTCTAGTAAAGAAGAAGTTTTAAAGTATGTGGATGTAGGAGATGTTGCCATTTATGAAGGTCCATATGAAGAATTGGCAGGAGATTTTGTGACGGCTAAAGCGATTGATGATCGTGTTGGTTGTTATATGCAGCTAAAGACATTGATGGAGAAAGAATCATTCTATAATGATGCTTACTTTGTGTTCACTGTACAAGAGGAAGTAGGTTGTCGTGGTTCTCAAGTAACGGCACATCGTATTCAACCAGATATTGGTGTAGCTGTAGATGTGACTCCAGGTATGGATCATCCAGGAGATCTTGAAGGAAATAATACACCTGGAAATGGTACGGCTATTAAGATCAGCGATACGTCGGTTATTTGTGATGAATATTTAGTTGAAAAAATGATTGGATGTGCCAAACGTGATGGCATTCCTTTCCAAAAAGATGTGATTTATGTTGGGGGAACAGATGCGAGTTCTATGAACTTAAGTAATGATGGCGTGAAGGCTTGTGCTGTAAGTGTTGTTACTCGTTATACACATGGACCGAATGCAATCGTGAATAAAAAGGATATTCGTGCTTCTATTGATTTATTGAAGGCATTTTTAGATGAGGAGTTTGAATTCTAATGAAAATCATTGCGTTTGGTGTTCGTGAAGATGAAGTATGTTTCATGGATCCAGTTGCCAAAAAATTAAATATTGATGTTGAAATTCATGCGGAACATTTAAATATGGAAACGGTGCATTGGGCCAAAGGCTTTGATGCCGTAAGCATTGTAGGTGTATGTCAGGCAGATCGAGATATTTTAAAGATTCTTTCGGGTTATGGAATTAAGGCTTTATCAACGCGTACAATTGGATATGATCAAATTGATTTAGAGGCAGCTAGTGAATATGGTATTAAAGTTGCGAATGTTTCGTATTCACCCGATTGTGTAGCGGACTTTACCATTCTTTTGATGTTAGCTTTAACGCGTCGTTTTGCACATATGTTAGAAAGAAGTCGATGTATGGATTATTCTTTACATGGAATTCAAGGTAAAGAAATGCACAACTTAACTGTAGGTATTATTGGCTTAGGAAGAATTGGATCTTGTGTGGCTCGTGATTTAAAGGGGTTTGGATGTAATATTCAAGCCTATACAGATTATCCTAGAGATGATCAAAAGGATTTAGTAGAATTTGTAGATTTTGATACTTTGATCAAAACGAGTGACATCATTACGCTTCATATGCCTTTGACAGATCAAAATCGTTATATGATCAATGCGGATGTCATCAAAAAGATGAAGCCGGGCGTGTTGATTATTAATACATCTCGTGGAGAAATTATTGATACAAATGCGTTGATTGAAGGAATTGAAAATGGCATCATTGGTGGTGCGGGTATAGATTCTTTTGAAAATGAGCAGGAAGTTATTCATATTGACCATAACTATAATGTCATCAAGAATCGAGACTTATTGATATTAAAAGCCTATCCTAATGTCATTGTGACACCACATGCAGCCTTTTATACAGATCAAGTGTCTTATGATATGGTGCATTGTTCATTGGAAAGTCTAAAGAATTTAGTCAATAATCAAGAATGTAGATATCAATTAAACTAAGGACAAGAGAAATCTTGTTCTTTTATTTTCTTTATGGTTAGAGTATACTAACTGTATAGTTAGATACGACTAACATGAGAATGATTATGAAGAAATGTATAGAATTTAATGGAGTGTCAAAAAAGTATGAAGTAGGAGAAAAAGCATTTTATGCATTGGATGATGTTTCTTTTTCGATTGATCGACATGAAATGGTTGTGATTTTAGGACCAAGTGGAGCGGGTAAGTCGACACTTTTAAATATTATGGGTGGAATGGATCATGTGACTGATGGAAAAGTATATATGGATGGGCTTGATATTAGTGGGTATAGTGAAAAAGAATTAACGGATTATCGTGCTAAAAATATTGGGTTTATCTTTCAATTCTACAATATTTTGCCGACACTGACAGTGAAGGAAAATGTGGATTTGATTCGGGATGTGGTTAAAAACGCAAAGGATTCGACTGAAATATTGAATAAAGTTGGTTTAGGTGGACAAGAAAACAAATTTCCGAATCAATTAAGTGGAGGGGAACAGCAGCGTGTATCGATTGCGCGTGCCATTGCGAAAAATCCAAAACTTCTTCTTTGCGATGAACCTACTGGGGCTTTAGATTCAAATACGGGAGTAGAGATTTTAAAGTTATTACGCGAATGCACAAAAGACAATACAGTTGTGATTGTAACGCACAATGCGTTGATTGCAGATGTGGCAGATCGTGTGATTCGTTTAAAGAATGGAAAAATCATTGAGAATGTTGTGAATGCACAACCTAAAAATATAGATGAGGTGAATTGGTAATGTTAAGGAAGAAACTATTTCGGGATCTTTGGCATTATAAGGGTCAATTCTTCACAATTTTTCTGATGGTGTTTATTGGAATGTTGGCATTTAGTGGTATTCATGGCTATATGGATGGTATGGATGAAAGTGCCAAAGAGTATTATAAAGAATATAATTTACAGGATCTATGGATTACAAATACGAATGTTGCAGATTCGGATTTAGAGAAATTAAATTCTATGGATCATATAAGTGATGTAAATCGAGCATTGGTTTTAAATTCAAAATTAAAGGGATACAAAGATGTGACTTTAGAAACAAATGTTTTGGAAGAGAATACCATTTCTAAAATGCATATTGTTGAGGGGGAAAAGTATGCATCGAATAAAAAGGGATTATGGTTTGATAGTTATTTGACGAATCATTTAAATATTCATGTGGGAGATACTTTAAAATTGGATATTTCTGGTCAAACCTTGAAATTAAAAGTAAAAGGTTTAGTGAATACACCAGATCATGTATATTTTGTGAAGGATTCTACAGAAATATTTCCTACACATAAAAACTATGGTTTTGTGTATATACCAGCTGATACTTTTTCAAAAGAAATGAATTTCGATGTTACATATAATAAAGCTTATGTGGATGTAGACAAACAAAGTCATGTGGATTCAGTAAAAAAAGAGATTCAAAAAAATTTTGATTTTCTATCTGTAACTAATCGAGATGCTTCTTTTTCCTATGCAGGATATCAATCTGAAGTAGAAGAAGGTCAAACTTATGCACCTGTATTTACGGGATTGTTCTTGATGATTGCGATTTTAAGTGTAATGAGTACAATGAATCGTTTTGTTCGCCAACAAAGAGTGCAGATTGGTACTTTAAAAGCACTTGGATTTAAAAATCGAAAAATCTATATCCATTATATTGGATTTGGCTTTATGATCAGTTTGATTGCGGCTGTACTAGGTGTTGTGGTTGGATATCTAACAATTGGTCAATTCTTTATTGATATGGAAGCTAGTTATTTTGAAATGCCAAATATACATACGGTTTTGTTGCCGGTTGTGCTTCAAACAGCAGTTTTGGTCGTAGTTTTGATTTCTTTAGTCACATATCTTTCTTCCAGAAAGATTTTAAAGGAAACGGCAAGTGAGGCTTTGCGTCTAGAAGTGCCAAAGGTAAAAAAGAATAGTTTGGATTGGTCTGTAAAATTTAATAAATGTAAATTATCGACAAGATGGAATATTCGAGATATAGCCCGCAATAAAGGAAGAAGTATTGCAGCATGTGTTGGGATTATTGGATGTACAATGTTACTTGTATGTTCGTTTGGTTTGTGGGATACGATTGAATCTTATATGGATTGGGAATATAAAATAATCAATACATATCAATATAAAATTAGTTTAAATAGTGATTATACAAAAGAACAATATGATCATTTAACTCACTTGTATGGAGATGCCACAAGTAAAAGTGTTGCGATTGAATTCAAAAACCATGGTAAAACAGAAACAAGATCCATGCTTGTGTCGGATGGAAAAGATAAATTGAATATCACAGATCATAATGAGAAGGTTACAGAGTTAAAATCAAATGGAATCTATTTAACAGAAAAGCTAGCTAAAAAATATGAGGTTCAAGTGGGAGATACAATCAAATGGCATTTGACAGGAGATTCTACTTGGTATACAAGTAAGGTTGTTGGCTTGAATCGGGATCCACAAATGCAGCAATTCACAATGTCAAAGAAATATTTTGAAAAATTAGGATATACATATCGTCCAGATTCTATTTATACAAATAAGAAGGCTAAAAAATTAGATGGTGTTTCTAAGATTAGTAGTATTGAATCGATTCAAGAAGGTGTAGAGAGTATGCTTGAAGCGATGAAGTCGATGATGGTCTTATTGATTGTATTTGCAGTCTTATTAGGTTGTGTCATCTTATATAACTTGGGCGTGTTATCATTTACTGAAAAACAATATCAATTTGCGACATTAAAGGTATTAGGCTTTAAGGATAAACAAATTAAAGAAATCTTTATCAAACAAAACACATGGATCATGTTGGTGGGAATGGTGATTGGTTTGCCACTAGGCTATTATATGTTGTCGTATATTTATACAAACGCATTAAATGATACGTATGATTTTCCAGCCGTTGTAGAATGGATTTCTTATGTGTACGCAATCATAGGAACCGTTTTAGTTTCGTATGTAATGAATAAGTTGTTGGCAAGAAAAATTAAAACGATTGATATGGTTTCAAGCTTAAAAGCCAATGAATAAGTCGAATTTATAATATTTACTAAATTGAGACCAGAAAAAATGTAAAAGATCTTTATATAAAGGAAAAAAGCCTATATCTTCATGAAAGGTATAGGCTATTTTAAATGTTTATTAATTAATGTGTTTATCTTTAAATTGTAAACGAGCTAAGGCTCTTGCCATACTGGCTTGTGACATATAATATTCACGAATCGATTGTTTCTGTCTCATTCTTTCTTTCGCACGTTCTAAAGATTCTTTGGCTCTTCTTGCGTCTAGTTCTTCTTGTGTTTCACATGTATCGACTAAGACTTCAGCTTGGTTGTTTGAAAAGATCATGGATCCTAATCCACTAACAACTTCAATTTCTGAATTATCTTCAAGACGGATTTTTAAAAGTCCAGGTGTTATCGCATAGATGGTTTTGGCATGATGTGCAAGAAATTGTTTACTTCCATTGGGCGTGTGTATCGTTAATACTTGTGCTTTACCATTATAGAACACGTGATCACTCGCCATGATTTTTAAATCAAAGAGTTCCATGATTATACTTCTTTCGCTTTTTCTTTGACTTCTTCAATCGTTCCTACATTGAAAAAAGCACTTTCAGGATATGCATCCATTTCTCCATCTAAGATTGCCTTAAATCCTTTGATTGTATCTTGTAGAGGAACATATTTTCCTGGAATGGAAGTAAATTGTTCAGCCACATGGAATGGTTGAGCCATAAAGTTACGTAAACGACGAGCTCTGGCTACAACGGTTTTATCTTCATCACTTAATTCATCCATTCCTAGAATGGCGATAATATCTTGTAGTTCTTTATATTTTTGAAGATATTGTAAAACACGTTGAGATGTTTCATAGTGTTCTTCACCAACAATATCGGGTTGAAGAATTCTTGAACTTGATTCAAGTGGATCTACAGCAGGATAAATACCTTGTTCAACAACTTTACGAGACAAGACGGTTGTCGCATCCAAATGTTCAAAAGTGGTTGCGGGAGCTGGGTCTGTTAAATCATCTGCAGGAACATATACAGCTTGTACACTGGTAACAGATCCGTTTTTTGTGGAAGAAATACGTTCTTGAAGTTGTCCCATTTCATTGGCTAAAGTAGGTTGATATCCTACAGCGGATGGCATACGTCCAAGTAGAGAAGAAACTTCAGATCCAGCTTGTACAAAACGGAAGATGTTATCAATAAATAATAAAACATCTTTATGTTCTACATCACGGAAATATTCAGCCATTGTAAGTCCTGTTTCAGCAACACGCATTCTGGCTCCTGGGCTTTCGTTCATTTGTCCAAAAACTAGAGCCGTGTTTTTGATTACACCAGATTCACTCATTTCTGTATATAAGTCGTTTCCTTCACGACTTCTTTCTCCTACACCTGTAAAAATGGAATAACCACCATGTTCACTGGCAATATTGCGAATCAATTCTTGAATCAGTACGGTTTTTCCAACACCAGCACCTCCGAATAAACCAATCTTTCCACCCTTGGCATATGGGGCTAACAAGTCAATAACTTTGATTCCTGTTTCAAGGACTTCTGTAACAGGAGATTGATCTTCAAATTTTGGGGGTTTTCTGTGAATAGGCCAATATGTATCTGTATCAATCGCTTCTTTTCCATCAATGGTATCTCCCAAGACGTTAAACAAACGACCTAAATTTTGCGTACCGACTGGAATTTCGATACCCATTCCTGTTGATAAGACGGGCATATCTTTTTGTAACCCTTCACTTGGCGATAACATGATACAACGAACGGTATCAGTTCCAATGTGCTGCATAACTTCCATTACAACTTTTTTGCCGTGGTTATCAACTTGCAAAGCGGTTTGGATATATGGAAGTGGCGTTTCATCAAAATGTACGTCTACAACAGGGCCCATAACTTGTGTGATTTTTCCTATTTGCATGTGGATTGACTCCTTTTCTTTTTTTGTAACTGTTGCCTTCTAGCTTTGGCACCAGCCGCAACTTCTGTTATTTCTTGTGTGATTTTTGCTTGTCTTTGACGATTGTATTGTAAAGATAAACTGTTTAATAATTCTTCACCATTTTTATTGGCTGAATCCATTGCTTGCATACGCGCAAAGTTTTCGGATGCATAGGATTCAACAAGAGCACTATAAATAAAACCAGATAAATAATCAGGGATGACAATGTTTAATAATTCAGTTGGACTTGGCTCCAACTGAATGGAGTGAATGGTTTGTCCACCAACTTCAACTTCATGATTTAAACGATATAGTGGAAGCAACTGTTCGACATCAACCGTAAACTGATTATGCTGATCCATACGCGTATAGATGATTAATACTTCATCTATTGCTTTTTCGGCATAAAGTTCAAGCATTTTACTTGAAATGGATCTTGCACGACTCAAAGTTGGATTTTGCGCTGTATATAGAAAACTTTCTTCAACTGGAATGTGTCGTCTTAAAAAGTATTGTCTTCCAACTTCTCCAATCATATAGAGCTTATAGTTTGGATGAGCCTTAATGATTTGTTCAGTGAGCTTTAAAACATTAAGGTTGTAGGCACCGGCCAACCCCTTATCTCCAGTAACACATATGATGGCCTTATTTTGATGTTTCTCGTCAATATATTCTCGACTATCTAAGTAAGGATGCTCAAAGTGGTCAGGAAGATTTTGAAGGATCGTCAAAATCTGTTTTCGCAATGAGTAAAAATAAGGATCGGTATTTGCGGCTTTTTGTTTGGCCGTATTCATTTTGGTTGAAGAAATCATATACATGGCTTTTGTAATCTTCATAGTCGATTGAATACCATTCATTCGATCTTTGATTTCTCGAATTTGTGACATTATTCTTGTCCTCTATATTGTTTGGCTAATGTAATGATTCTTGTCTTTAAATTGTCATCCAATTTTTTAGTCGTGTTGATTTCACGACTGATTTCACTATGATTTTCATGAAACCAATCGAGTAATTTTGTTTCTTCTTTTTTGACTTGTTTTGAATCTAAGTCATCTAAAATTCCTGCGTCTGCAACAACTAGAATAGTAACCATGTCTGCATGTGACATAGGGTGGTTTAGAGGTTGCTTCAAAAGTTCCATAAGGACTTGTCCGTGTTGAAGTTGTCGCTTCGTTGCATCGTCTAAATCAGAGGCAAACTGCGTAAACTCTTTCATTTCACGGTATTGAGCTAAATTGATTCGTAAAGAACCAGATGCCTTTTTCATGGCTTTGGTTTGAGCGGCTCCACCAACACGGCTGACAGATAATCCAACATTAACAGCAGGTCTTTGTCCTTCGAAAAATAAATCGCTTTCCAAGAAGATTTGACCGTCTGTAATTGAAATGACGTTGGTTGGAATATATGCACTTACATCTCCGTCTTGTGTTTCGATGATTGGAAGGGCTGTAATAGATCCACCTGAATTTAATCTAGAAGAACGTTCTAGTAGTCTAGAGTGTAAATAGAATACATCACCTGGATAGGCTTCACGTCCTGGAGATCTTCCTAGCAATAAGGAAATCGTACGATAGGCAACGGCATGTTTGCTTAAATCATCATAGACAATAAGTACATCTTTTCCTTGATGCATAAAGTATTCAGCTAGAGAAGTCGCAGAATAAGGGGCAATATATTGTAAGCTAGCAGAATCTGCAGCTGTCGAATTCACAATCACTGTATATTCCATCGCATCATTTTTCTTTAATGTATTGACTAGGTTGGCGACTGTACTTGCCTTTTGGGCAATAGAGACATAAATACAGATACAATCTTTTCCTTTTTGATTTAGTATAGTATCCAATGCGATGGATGTTTTACCCGTTTGACGATCACCAATGATTAATTCACGCTGCCCTCTTCCGATAGGAAACATAGAATCGATCGATAGAATGCCTGTTTCCATAGGGGTTGTGACAGGTTTACGATCAATAATGCTTGGTGCAGGCTCTTCAATAGGGCGCATTTCAGTGGCTTCAATAGAACCAAGACCATCTATTGGATTTCCAAGTGGATCTACAACACGTCCAAGAAAATTTGCGCTTACTGGCATACCTGCTTGTTTTTTTGTTCGAGATACCTTTGTACCCTGACCAATGGTACCTTCTGTATCAAATAGAATAACACCAATGTTGTCGGTTGTAATATCGAGTACCATTCCCTTTGTACCATTTTCAAAAACAACAACTTCTCCATACATCGCATGATCAAGTCCGGAAATGGTTGCGATACCATCTCCAATTGTTTCAACGTAGCCAACTTCATTTTCTTGTGAAGTAGCTTCGAATTGTTCAATAGCTTCTTTTAAGATGGACATAAGCGTTCCATCTTTTTTCATTTGAATGGCTTGATCCCTGGCAGCTTGAATTTGTTCTTGAAGCTGCTGCTGACGAGAACGTGTAGACCAATCGTATTCATCATTATTTGCGCTTAGGATAAATCCGCCACGTACACTTGGATCAATAGAGATATTTAGTGTTATGTTTTTAGCTTGGTATTTATTTTTAAGGAATGTCTTTATTTTTTCTTCTTGCGCTGAACTTGGCCGTGTTACACAGCGTAAGGTTGCATTTAAATTTTCGTTGTTCATTTATTTCATTTCCTTTAAAAAATCATCATATAGTTTTTCATCGCTCTTTGTGTTTGTGATTTTATCAGCCGCTTTATTAATCAAATCTGCGATTTCAGATTTAGCTTTTGCCTTTTCTTCATTTGCCACTTCAATCGTTTTGATGCGAGCTTGTTCAATCATTTCATCGGATTTTTTATTTGCATCCGCAATAATCTGTTCATATTCAAGACTCGCTTTTTCTTTTGCATCCGCTAGCATGCCATCACAAATTGTTTGCATGTTTTCAAGCTGTTGATTGGCTTTGTTTTTTGATTCAAGAGCTTCTTGTTTTTGTTGATTTGCTATGGCAAAATCAGATTCTATTTCTTGTTTTCTCTTTTCAAGAATGTCATGTACTGGTTGAAATAGAAAATGTTTCATCAGTGCATATAAAATAAGTAGATTGATGATTGTCCAAAGAATATTGGAATCAATTCTTAACATAGATTATCCCACCTATTTCACCATTAAAATGATTAAAATACCTAATACAAATCCGTAGATGGCTGTTGCTTCGGCTAAAGCGGCACCAATTAATAGGGTACTACGAATTTTTCCATGGGCTTCTGGTTGTTGGGCAATTGCTTTTACGGCACTGCTTGTCGCAAAACCAATACCTAATCCTCCACCAATAACGGCAAGTGCTGCCATTCCAACTCCGATTGCTGTTAAACTCATTTTTATTTCCTCCTAATTTATTCTGTTTCTGTCGCTTCTGCGATAAATAGTGATGTTAAAAAGACGAATACATAAGCTTGAATGAATCCATCAAAGAAATCAAAGTACAAGCTAAATACAGTAGGTATAAAGATGGGAACGACCATCTTGATCATTTCCATAATAACGAAGGCACCAATGACATTACCAAATAGACGCATACACAGAGATAAAGGACGTGTAAACACTTCAAGAATATTGATGGGTGTAACTACAGCGACGGGCTGAGTAAAGCTTTTTAACCAGCCTTTCATGCCTTTAGCTCGTATACCACTAACTTCAATTAATACAATACTCATAAGTGCTAATGCGATAGTGACATTCATATCTTTAGTTGGGGGTTTCATACCAAATATGCCAATGATATTCGCAAGTCCTATATATAATAGGATGGTTGAAATGTATGTAGAATAATCTTTGGCATTTTCACCAAGCATGGAGATTGTGAATTTATCTAGCCATATGACAATACTTTCCGCTACAATTTGTTTCTTACCTGGATTATGAACTTTGAGTCCTCGTGTTAACCAAGCAGAAAGTAAAACAAGTATAGCCATGACAACCCATGTGATGACAACAGATTCACTAATCGCAAAGGGACCGATAGTAAACGCAGTGTCGACGTTTAACTGGTCGAGTAGTTCTTTTGTGAACTCTTCCATAGCTCCTCCTTTCAAAACCATAAAAAAACGATGGAGATAATCCGTGAATTTACGAATTAAAACAAAATTCGTTTTTCTATAAGCTCGTATTTTAGTTCTCAAGACTTCAGTTTTCAAGTGCTTTTATCAATGTAAACGTTATCTGTTTTATATGACAAATTTTTGCATATTTTGCATATATGATACATATGTCTCAATTACATAATTGACTTTGTTTTGTGTTTGAATTTTTGAACAGGGCATAAAAAAAGGAAGATTCGATCTTCCTTTTAGTGTTCTTTTGTATGATCAAAAGCCATGCCTAGAATGGTTTCAATATGTTCATCATCTAATGAATAGTAAACAGTCTTTCCTTCTTTTCTAGATTTAATTAATTTAGAAAGGCGTAAAGCCTTTAATTGGTGCGATACGGCAGATTTCGTCATATCGAGTACGTTGGCTAAATCCGATACGCACATTTCACTTTGTTGAAGAGATAATAAAAGCTGAAGACGTGTACTATCTCCCATGACTTTAAAGAAATCCGATAGGTTCATAATTTCATCAAAGGCAGGCATATTTTCTTTTACTTCTTGTACTAATTCTGTATTTTTAGGCTTGCAGTCACAATGTGTACCAATCATAAGTTCTCCTTTTTTTATTTATTATAGTTGAATGATTGAACAATTGTCAAAAATGTTATTGACATCATGTATGAATCCTATATAATGAAAGTATAAAAGTTGAATATATGTTCAACTGTTCAAACGTGGAGGAAAATAATATGAAAAAGAGTTATAAGATTGATGTAGATTGCGCAAACTGTGCAAACAAAATGGAAGTAGCTGCTAATAATACAGAAGGTGTTAAGAGTGCAGTGGTTAACTTCATGATGTTAAAGATGAATGTTGAATTTGAAGATGGAGTTCAACCTAAAGAAGTCATGGCTCGTGTTTTAGAAAACTGTAAAAAAGTAGAAGATGATTGTGAAATTTTCTTTTAATAAAAAGTAGGATGCGAAAGCATCTCTATTTTTCAATTATTATAGTTGAATGATTGAGCAATTAATATTTTGAGAGAGGATGGAATAAGTATGAACAAGAAACAAAAAAAGATGTTAAAGCGAATTATTATTGCGAGTATCTTGTTTGTTGTTATTAAAGTTGTAAAACTTCCTGAATATATTGAGATTCCTTTATTTTTAGTGGCCTATTTAGAGATTGGTTATGATATTCTTCTTAAGGCTTTTAAAGGAATTAGAAATCGCCAGGTATTTGATGAAAATTTTCTTATGGCTGTCGCAACTGTGGGAGCTATTGGCTTGAAATCTTTTGATGAAGCAACAGCCGTTATGTTGTTCTATCAGATTGGGGAATGGTTCCAGAGCTATGCGGTAGGTAAGAGTCGTAAAAACATCACGGAATTAATGGATATTCGTCCGGATTATGCCAATGTTGAAGATGAGGATGGAAATCTTGAACAGGTAGATCCAGATGAAGTAGAAATTGGTACAATCATAGTAGTCAAGCCTGGGGAAAAAGTGGCTATTGATGGAATTGTCGTTGAAGGAAGTTCTACTTTAAATACGGCGGCTTTAACAGGAGAAAGCTTGCCTAGAGAAGTAAGTGAAAATGATGAAGTAATCAGCGGCTGTATCAATATGACAGGGCTGTTGAAAATTAAAACAACAAAAGAATTTGGGGAATCGACGGTATCTAAAATTTTAGATTTAGTAGAAAATGCTTCAAGCAAAAAATCTCGTTCGGAAGCTTTTATTTCGCGCTTTGCGAGAATTTATACGCCAGCCGTATGTTATAGTGCTTTGGCCTTGTTTTTGCTTCCGCCGGTATTTAATTTGATTATGGGAAATCCTGCTGATTTTGGTACATGGCTATATCGTGCTCTAACGTTCTTAGTTATTTCTTGTCCTTGTGCATTGGTAATCAGTATTCCTTTGAGTTTCTTTGCCGGAATTGGTGGCGCCAGCAACCAGGGAGTTTTGGTTAAGGGCTCAAACTATTTAGAGGCTTTGGCATCATGCAAATATGTTGTGTTTGATAAGACCGGTACAATGACACAAGGTGTATTTGAGGTGGCAGGTATTCATCATGCAAATATTCCTAAAGAGAAATTGTTAGAGTATGCAGCTATGGCTGAAAGTTATTCGACACATCCTATTTCTAAGAGTTTATTAAAGGCGTATGGAAATACCATTGATAAATCTCGTATAGAAGATGTAGAAGAAATTAGTGGCCATGGGGTGAAGGCTGTAATCGATGGTGTACAAGTACTTGCGGGTAATGATAAATTAATGAAGATGTATAATATTTCGTATCTAGAATGTCATGGTGTTGGTACGATTGTTCATATGGCTATAGATGGCAAATATGCAGGTCATATTGTGATTTCGGATATGTTGAAGCCACATGCCAAAGAGGCAATTCAGGAATTAAAGAAGGCTGGTATCAAACAAACAGTCATGTTGACTGGGGATGTGAAAAGTGTGGCTGATAAGGTGGCTTCTGAATTACATATTGATAAAGTGTATTCGGAACTATTGCCTCAGGATAAGGTGAATAAAGTAGAAGAATTATTGTCTTTAAAACAATCGAAAGAAAATCTTGCCTTTGTCGGAGATGGAATCAATGATGCGCCTGTATTATCAAGAGCTGATATTGGTATTGCGATGGGTGCTTTGGGTAGTGATGCAGCGATTGAGGCAGCCGATATTGTCTTAATGGATGATGATCCATTAAAGATTTCTAAAGCTATCAAGATTGCGAAGAAATGTATTCGTATCGTATATGAAAATATTTATTTTGCGATTGGTATTAAACTAATTTGTTTGGTTTTAGGTGCTATTGGTATCGCGAATATGTGGGTTGCGATTTTTGCGGATGTCGGAGTTATGATTATTGCCGTATTAAATGCGATTCGTGCATTGAATGTTAAAAATTTGTAAGGAAATCTTAGGATTTCCTTATTTTCATATTGTGTTAAATTTGTTTTAGTTGTATCTTTGTCTTGTACGCAGAAAAGGAGATTCGAGATGCAGGAATTAAAACCAATTAAAGAAGGAAAAGTACGTGAGATTTACGACAATGGGGACAACCTTATTATGGTTGCGACAGATCGTATCAGTTGTTTTGATGTAATTCTAAACAATGAAGTTACAAAAAAAGGAACTGTTTTAACACAGATGTCAAAATTCTGGTTTGACTACACAAGTGATATTTTACCTAACCACATGATTAGTGTAGATACAAAGGATATGCCAGAGTATTTCCAACAAGAAAAATTTGAAGGAAAATCAATGTTATGTCGTAAATTGAACATGCTTCCAATCGAATGTATTGTTCGTGGTTACATCACAGGTAGCGGATGGGCTAGCTATAAAGAAACAGGAAAGGTTTGTGGTATTGAACTTCCAGAAGGATTGCAAGAATCACAACAACTTCCAGAACCAATTTATACACCTAGTACAAAGGCAGAAATTGGGGATCACGATGAAAATATTTCTTTTGAACAAAGTATTGCACACTTAGAAAAATACTTCCCAGGACATGGTGAAGAATATGCGACTAAAATTAAAGATTGTACAATCGCATTATATAAAAAATGTGCTGAGTACGCTTTAAGCAAAGGAATTATTATTGCGGATACAAAATTTGAATTTGGTTTAGACGAAAATGGAAATATCGTAATTGGTGATGAAATGTTAACTCCTGATAGTTCTCGTTTCTGGCCTGCAGACGGATATGAAGCTGGTCATTCGCAACCATCATTTGACAAACAATTTGCGCGTGACTGGTTAAAGGCAAACCCAGGTAATGACTGGACTCTTCCTCAAGAGATTGTGGATAAGACAATTGAAAAATATCTTCAAGCTTACACAATGTTGACAGGAAAAACATTATAATTAAGAGATACCCATAAGTTGAATGCTTATGGGTGTTTTTTTTGAAAGCTGTATTTTTTGATGCCTGAATATATTTGAAAACCGTAAAATATGATGTTAATAATCACTTGAAAACCGAAGAACGCTATGTTTAAATGAGGGATAGGTATTAGAAAAGAATAATTATTGGATATATATGGTGAGGAAAATATGAAACAAGGTGTATTTATAACATTTGAAGGAAATGATGGATCTGGAAAGACAACCGTATGTAAAGCGGTACAGGAAGAATTGATCAAAATGGGATACGATTGTATCTATACAAGAGAACCAGGGGGAAGCAAGATTGCAGAATCCATTCGTAATATATTATTAGATGTGAATAATACAGAGATGGATGATCGTACAGAGGCTTTATTGTATGCGGCAAGTCGTAGACAGCATTTAAAAGAAGTTGTTCTTCCTGCATTAGAAAATAACAAGATTGTATTATGCGATCGTTTCATTGATTCAAGCTTAGCCTATCAAGGGATAGCTCGTGGTATTGGATTAAAAGAGGTGTGGGATATCAATCAGTTTGCGATTGATGGATGTATGCCAGAGAAGACTTTGTTTTTATCCGTTAGTGTAGAAACAGGGAAAAAACGTATGAACCTTCGTGGTGATTTAAATCGTTTAGATCAAGAGGAAAGTTCATTCCATAAAGCGGTTCGACAAGGCTATGAAACACTTGTATCTATGTATCCAGAGCGTATTGAAGTGATTGATGCCGAGCCTTGTAAGGAAGAAGTTTTAAAGAGCGCAATGGAATGTGTTTTAAAGGTAATCAAAGAGCATGAATAAAGAATATTTAAAAAAAGCACAACCTGTTGTGTATCAGACGTTGTCTAACGCTTTAAAGAATCAAAGAGTTGCGAATGCCTATTTATTTCATGGGCCAAAAGGCTCAAGCAAATTAGAAACAGCCATCTTATTTGCGCAAAGTATTGTATGTGAACATGTAGATGTGGATGGTTTTGCGTGTCAAGAATGTGAAAGCTGTAAGCGAATAGAGAATGAAGATTCTTTAGATTATATGATTGTATCGAATGATCGGATTAAAAAGAAAGATGTTGTGGATTTACAGGCTTTTTTTGAATCGACAAGTGCCGGAAAGCAGAACGCAAGAATTTATATTTTAGATCATTATGATAAGGCTACACCAGATGCTTCGAATAGTTTATTAAAGTTTTTAGAGGAGCCAAGTGAAGGGATTTATGGTATATTAATTGCGGATGAAAAGTCCAATGTATTACCTACCATTCAGTCAAGATGTCAGTCGATTCATTTTAAACCTGAAAGCTGTGAGCATGCATTATTGGAAAGTACAACAGAAGAAAACGCAAAAATGTTGGCAGACTCAGGTTATACGTATGACAAAGCAGTTGAATTGCTTGCTCTACCTGATTTTGAGGAGTTAAAACAGATTGCATTGGAATATATTGAAAATGCGTCTTCGTTTGTACAAATTGAAAAAATGCAGACAAGTGTATTTGTGAATAAGTCAGATCGTATGAATAAAGATTGGATACAATTATGGATTCAGTGGATTTTATTCTATTTAAAAAACAATAAGGTAAACGTACCTTTAGAAAATAAAGTAAAGCTATATTCAATTTTGGTTGAAAATATGGATATGTTATATCGACCAGTTGATTTAGGGCTATTTATGGATAAACTTTATTATGATATTAGGAAGGCTGTGATTAAGTGAGTACAGAAGGAAAAGTAACATATAAATATATTGTTTATATACAGTTTGAAGAATCAAAGAAGGCTTATACATTTGGTTCTGATGTAAAGTATTATACAAATGATATTGTTGTCGTTGAAACTGTGCGAGGACAGGAACTAGGGAAAGTTTGTGTGCCGACGGTTGATTTTGATGCTTCAAAAGTGAAGGGTGATATTAAACCGGTGGTTCGAAAGGCAACTTCTGAAGATATTAAGTGCAAAGCAGAAAATGTTGAAAAAGCCAAAGAAGCTATGAAGATTTGTCAGGAGTGCATTGCCAATTTGAAGCTGGATATGCATCTTATTAGCTCAGAATATACATTGGATCGTACAAAAGTGATTTTTACCTATGTGTCAGATGATCGTGTAGACTTTAGACAGTTATTAAAAGATTTAGCGCAGCATTTACATTGTCGTATTGAATTAAGACAAGTGGGGCCAAGAAATAAAGCTAAGATTGTAGGTGGAATTGGTAATTGTGGTATGGAATGCTGCTGCTCAAGATTTATGTCAGACTTTGATACGGTATCAATCAATATGGCGAAAAATCAAATGTTAGCATTGAATATTCAAAAGTTGAGTGGGCAGTGTGGAAAATTGATGTGTTGTTTACGCTTTGAAAATGAAGAGTATACAAGAATGCGTAAGGATCTTCCTAAGATGAATTCGATTGTAAGCTATCAAGGTAAAAAATATCGTATTTCGAGTATGAATGTTCTTCAAAAACAGGCAAAACTAGAAAATAAAGAAGAAGTCATATTTGTAGACTTCAAAGATGTATGGCCGGATAAGGATTTTAACAATGATTAGACAGAAAAGTTTCGAATCAGATACCTCTACTTTGTACCTGGTTCCTACACCAATTGGAAATTTACAAGAAATGACGCCAAGGGCATTGGATATATTAAAAAATGTAAATGTTATTGCAGCAGAAGATACACGTAATACAAAAAAATTGTTGATGGCATATGGAATTGATACTATGTTGATGTCTCATCACGAACATAATCAGCAGACAAGTATTCCGAAGATTATTGAACGTTTAGAAAATGGAGAAGATGTTGCGGTTGTTTCAGATGCAGGGTATCCTCTAGTATCGGATCCAGGTCAAAGACTTGTGCAAGAAACAATTTCACACGGTTTCAATGTTGTTTCTGTTTCAGGTGCGAATGCTGCAATGAATGCATTAGTAGCAAGTGGATTAAGTTGTTATCATTATTTGTTTTATGGCTTTTTAGAAAATAAAAGTTCAAAAAGAAAGAAACAATTAGAAGAAATCAAAACAATTCCTTATACAACTATTTTCTATGAAGCACCACACCGTATTGAAGATACTTTGCAGGATATGTTAGATGTATTAGGTGATCGCCAAATGTGTTTAGCTAGAGAATTGACAAAGGTTCATGAAGAATATATCCGTGGGACTATCCAGGAAGTCTTAGAAGTGGCGGCAACATGCAAAGGGGAAATGGTCATTATCATGGATGGCTTTAAACAAGATGAAGTTGTATTTGACATGTATACTGCAATTTCAAAAGTAGATGAATACATTGAATCAGGTATGCGTACAAAAGAAGCTATTGGTTTAGTTGCCAAAGAAATGGCATGTAAAAAGAATGAATTATATGAAGCTTATCATAAAAGATAAGCTTTTTCTTTTTTTGGAAACATAATGTTGCTAAAATGGAAACATAAATAAGCACTTTATATAAAGTAAATAAAAAAATGTTGATATGATTTTTATTGAAATGGTTGAAAATCCGTTGAAAACGTTTCAGAAAAATATATAATTATTTACATACAAAGAGGAAGAGGTAATGATTATGAATAAGAGAAGCGTATGTGCCTTATCAATGGCATTTGTGCTTGCAGGATGCTCTGCAGGTGGAACAGATTCGAGTAAAGAACAAACATTAACTGTTGGATTATTTACGGAAATGAATGGAGACTTTTCTCCAATGTATTACCAAACAACAAATGATTCAAACGTAGTTAACTTGGTATATCAAGGATTATTGGCATATGACAAAGATTCCAATCTGGTTCCAGAATTGGCAAAAGAATTACCAACTATCAGTGATGATGGAACAACAATGACATTTAAATTGAAGAAAGGTGTTAAGTTCAGTGATGGATCTAAATTTACTTCAAAAGATGTAAAGGCAACATTTAGCGTTATGGCTGACCCAAGTTATACAGGACGTTTTTCAAGCAATGTAGATTTCTTGAATGGGTACACTGAATATCATGATGGAGATGCAAAAGATGTTTCAGGTATTGAAACACCAGATGATTATACAGTCGTATTCCATTTGTCAAAGCCAAAAATTGATGCGGAGTCTACTTTGGGAACACAAAAGATTTGTAGTGCTAAAACATTGAAGTACAAGAAGGGGAAAACTTCAAATGTTGAAAAGAACAACAGCAATCCTATTGGAACAGGTCCTTATAAATTGAAATCATTCTCTAAAACAGAAGGTGCTTCATTGGATCGTAACGAAAACTTTAAAACCAAAGATGGAGAATACCAAATTTCTAAGATTATGATCAAGAAAACGGAGACTTCGACTGAAATCAAAGAATTGGAAAATGGAACTGTCGATTATATTCCAGATGTAGTAGATGCGAATAAAATCAACACAGTTGCCAAAGACAAAGATAAAGGTTTGACTATGGATTCTTATCCAAGTGATCGTGAAGACTTCTTGTTTATGAATACAGCTGCAGGTGCATGTCAAGATCAAGCAGTACGTCAAGCATTGGCTTATGGATTTGATCGTGAAGCTTATATCGCTAGTTACTATAAGCTAGATGATAAGGATGCTAAATTGGCATATGTACCAGGCTTGTTTGGTAACCCAGTATCTGGCGAAAATGGTGCATATGTTCGTGGTGAAGAAAAAGTAGATGGGGCTACTTACTATGATTATGATGTAGAAAAGGCAAAACAAATCTTAGATGATGCTGGATGGACTGTTGGCAGTGATGGTATTCGTGAAAAAGATGGCCAAAAATTATCTGTTAAATTCTTAGCTTCAAAAGAAAAAGATGCGATGGATACATTGATTCCTATGTTACAAAAACAATGGGGAGAACTAGGTGTAGACTTTAAAGCAAATACAATGGAATTCAATACTGTAATTTCTACTGTAGGCGATGATTCAGCTGTTGGCGATTGGGATATTTCATATCTAGGATTCTCTTATGGAAGTCCTGAAGATACAGGTGTTGATTATTTAATTCAATCTAAAGGTGTAAACAACTTTGCTCGTTTAAAAGATGATGAATTAGATTCTTACTTGGCTGCTGGTGCTTATACAGCAGATAAAGATGCTTCAGCTGCTGCTTACTTAAAGGCTTATGTTCGTCAAACAGAACTATGTGCATACTTACCAACAGATGGTGTACAAACGTATTGTTTGCGTAATAAGAAAGTAAAAGGTATGAATACTTCTTCAACATTTACTTGGTCACAATCAATGGCTACAGCTTATATTGATGATTAATTTGAAAGGGCTGTAACGGATAAAGAAGTTTCAATTTAATAAAAAAGGACCGAATATTCAGAATTTAAAAATCTGAATATCGGTCTTTCTTTTGTTTGTGCAAAAATAGCTAGTTAATTGTAATGCGTATCAGCCATCATTCCACTTCCTTTTGTGTTTACCTTATGACGATGTTAAAAAAACTGTGAAGGAAGTCGTAGAAGATGGTTAAATACACCATATATTTTGGTATTGCAGGATATGAAATATAGTGGGATGCGAAAACAAGCTAAAAAAAGATAGTCAAGAATCAATTCACATTGATAGACATGTGAATAGAAAGACGAGGCGTGTATGACACAACGAAGTATCTGGTGTAAAACTGGAGATACTGCTCGTATGTGTTGGTCATAATCTAAGAAGATATCACACTCGATAACTATAATTTTAGAAAAACAATAATTTAAACTAAGGCTCTAGGAGTTAAAAAATAATAAGATAAAAAGAAAGGAGCTAAACTCCATAAGTAATAAAAATCACTTATTTGTTATGGCTCCTTTTTAAATCGTCATGACTTGGATGTTTTGATTGTTTAGTTCTTGAACATAAGAAGAATCAATAGAATGATCAGTTATAACAGTTTTTACTTTATTTTTTAAATTTAATGGTACAACTCCACGCTTAGAAAATTTATCACTTTCTGTTAGTACGATTATTTGTTCGGCTTGATGTGACATATCACGTACGGCTTGTGCTCGCATTTGATCGCGATTTGAAAAGCCGATTCTAGAATCATATCCATCTGTACCGATGAAAAAATAATCGACAAAAAAGTTGGATACACATTCTTGAACCATAGGACCCACCATAACTTGTGAATCTTGCTGATAAATTCCACCTAAAAGAATAATTTGAAAATTTGATTTTCCACGAATATATTCTGCGATAAAAGCACTGTTGGTGATAATTGTTAAGTCTTTATGAAGTTGTGTTAACGTATCAGCTAAAAGTGCACAACAACTACCACTTTCAATCATAATTGTATCGCCTTCATTAACAAGTTCGGCAGCTTTTAAGGCTATTTTTTTCTTTTCTTCATAATGATACGCGATTCTACCATTGATATCATCTGCACTACATAACACAGCATAGCCATGCTCGCGTTTGATGATTCCTTTAGCTTCTAATGCATCTAAATCTTTACGGACCGTTACCTGTGAAACGCCTAGATATTCAGCAAGTTGAGAAACTTCAATCTTCTTTTCAGATGTCAGTAATTCTAATATTTTATTTGTTCTATTTTTCATTTACGTTGATTCCTATCATTTTGTTTATATAATAAGTGTTTTCGATTTCAAATGAAAGTGAAATTTAGAAAAAAGCGTTAATGTTATTTTCTTTAAATATATTTAAATACTCTTTTAAATCTTCTGGATGATACGAAGGAACATTTTCATAATCGTATTTTACATTTAAAAGATGATATTTATTTTCTCCAAATTGATGGAATGGTAGAAGTTGACACTTGTTTACTCCAATGTCGTGAAGTTCTTTTGAAAATTCTTTTGCATCATCCAAAGAATCATTGAAACCAGGTATAACAGGGATTCGCACAAGAATTGATTTGCCATTGGCGATGGCATGTTTCATGTTCAGTAATGGTAATTTATTAGAAACACCTGTACCTTCTATATGTTTATCTGTGTCCCAGTGTTTCATATCAAAAAGAATGTAATCTACATATTCCATGACGTGATCAAATGTTTCCTCTGTCGCAAAACCGGTTGTTTCACAACACGTATGAATTCCTTCTTTTTTAGCAGCTAAGAGAAGTTCTTTTGAAAACTCAGGTTGAAGTAAAAGCTCACCTCCAGAAAGTGTTAGACCACCACCACTTTCTTCATAGAAGACTTGATCTTGTAAAACAATTTTAAGCACCTCTTCCACAGATTTTTGTTCGCCTTGTGCACTTAATGCGTTTCTTGGACATTCATATACACATTTCTTACATCCACTACATTGACTATGGTTGATTTTGATGGATTTATCAATTGTTTTTATAGCATTTTTTGGACAGGCTTCAATGCAATGATGACAATTTATACATTTTTTTTGATCCCAAAGAATTTGTGTTTGTATAAGCTGACTTTCAGGATTTGCACACCACTTACAACGAAGAGGACATCCCTTTAGAAAAACGGTAGTACGAATTCCTGGGCCGTCATTTACGCTGAATTTTTGAATGTTAAAAATAATTCCTGTTGTATTTCGATTTGTTGTTGTCATTTTAATTTCCTCATATAGAGTATAAACATTTCAAAGAAGGAAATCAACAACTATAATTACAAATGAAAGTATAAAATATTTTAAATGAAATTAACATTGACATGAAATGAGTGTAATGCTATTTTTAAATTGCGGATAAAAGAATATAAAGTTACGAATGAAATGTTATGGGAGGACAGACATGGAAAATGTAGAACATTTTGGAACATTGACAGAACGAATGAAAGAATTTCGAGAAGAAGTTTTAGATGAAAAACCTTATATTGATGCACAACGTGCAATTCTAGCAACTCTTGCTTACAAAGAAAATTTAAATCAACCACGAGTGATGGTTCGAGCTAAAATGCTAGAAAAGGTTCTTGATAATATGAGTATATATATTGAAGACAAATCTCTTTTAGCTGGAAATCAGGCAACTAAGAACCGTAACGCTCCTATTTTTCCTGAGTATACTATGGAATTTGTTATGAATGAATTGGATCAGTTTGAGAAAAGGGATGGGGACGTATTCTATATCACTGAAAAGACCAAGGAACAACTTAGAGAAATTGCGCCATTCTGGCAGAATAACAATTTGCGTGCAAGAGGAGAAGCTCTTCTTCCTGAAGAAGTCCGTGTCTTTATGGAAACCGGTGTATTTGGAATGGAAGGTAAGTTAAATGCAGGAGATGCGCATTTGGCGGTGAACTATGAGCGTATTTTGAAGGATGGATTAAGAGGATACGAAAAACGTGTAAAAGAATATAAAGCTACTCTTGATTTAACAAATCCAGATAATGTTGACAAGTATTGTTTCTATAATGCAGTTCTTATAGTACTGGAGGCGGTGCGCAATTTTGCGAATCGTTACAGCGTTCTTGCAAAGGATTTGGCAGAAAAAGAAATGAATCAAGAAAGAAAAATTGAATTATTACAGATTAGTAGAATTTGTTCAAAAGTTCCATATGAACCAGCAGAAACATTTCAAGAAGCGGTACAATCCGTATGGTTTATTCAATTGATTTTACAAATTGAATCCAATGGACATTCTTTGAGTTATGGCAGATTCGACCAATATATGTATCCATATTATGATCGAGATATAAAAAATGGCACTATTAAAGAATCTGAAGCCTTGGAATTGTTGACATGCTTGTGGATAAAGACACTTACAATCAATAAAGTTCGTTCTCAAGCACATACGCTGAGTTCGGCAGGTTCTCCTATGTATCAAAATGTAACGATTGCAGGCCAAACAACAGATAAAAAGGATGCAGTCAATGATTTGAGTTTTTTAGTTTTGAAATCTGTTGCACAAACAAGATTGACACAACCAAATTTAACTGTGCGCTATCACAAGAATATCAATAAACATTTTTTGGATGAATGTATAGAAGTTATGCGTTTAGGCTTTGGAATGCCAGCATTAAACAATGATGAAATTATAATTCCTTCATTTATGGATTGGGGCGTTAAAGAAGAGGATGCCTATAATTATAGTGCCATAGGCTGTGTAGAAACAGCGGTTCCAGGTAAATGGGGTTATCGTTGTACGGGAATGTCTTATATCAATTTTCCAAGAATGCTTTTGTGTACGATGAATAATGGGGTAGATCTTACAAGTAATAAACGTTTTACAAAAGGATATGGCTATTTTACAGAAATGGAAAGTTATGAAGAGCTTTTAAAAGCATGGGATAAAACAATAAGGGAAATTACTCGATATAGTGTTATTGTAGAAAATGTAATTGATAAAGCATCTGAAAGAGATGTGCCAGACATTCTTTGTTCGGCTTTGACAGATGATTGTATTGCCAGAGGCAAAACAATAAAAGAAGGTGGAGCGGTCTATGATTTTATTTCAGGACTTCAGGTAGGAATTGCGAACATGGCAGATTGTTTGGCAGCTATAAAGAAGTTAGTGTATGAAGAAAAGAAAATCACAAGACAAGAGCTTTGGAATGCGATCTTAGATGATTTTTCATCACCTGAAAACAAAAAAATTCAGAAAATGTTGATTCGTGAAGCTCCAAAATATGGAAATGATGATGATTATGTCGATCAGTTAATTGTGGAAGCTTATGATTCTTATATTGAAGAAATCGAAAAATATCCGAATACACGCTATAATAGAGGACCAATTGGCGGAATTCGTTATGCAGGAACTTCTTCAATTAGTGCGAATGTTGGACAAGGTATGTCAACGATGGCTACGCCGGATGGACGAAATGCATTCGAACCTTTGGCAGAAGGTTGCAGTCCAGCGCATAATAGCGATAAAAATGGACCTACAGCTGTGTTTAAAAGTGTGTCTAAGCTTCGTACAAATAAAATTACAGGTGGAGTTCTGTTAAATCAAAAAATGACACCTCAAATGTTGTCGACTGAAGAAAATCGACAAAAATTAGAATTGCTGATTAAAACTTTCTTTAATCGTTTACATGGATATCACGTGCAATATAACATTGTTTCTAAAGAAACTTTGATTGATGCACAGAAGCATCCTGAAAACCATAAGGATTTAATTGTTCGTGTAGCCGGATATAGTGCTTTCTTTAATGTGCTTTCTAAAAAGACGCAAGATGATATTATTGGCAGAACAGAACAATCATTGATGTAAGAAAATGTAAATAATTTGAAAAAAGTGTTGAAAACAGATTTTATTAGGTGTATTCTATAGGCAACCGATGCGAAAGAGATCAAACTGAGAACCGGATATAAAGAGATTCTAGTCAGGGTGGAAGCTAGATTATTACGACTTGGCAAATGGACTTTCAAGGGCAAGGTGAAAAGTATTTCTGAGTAGCTGCGACGTGTTCCGTGCGTTAAATGGATCGAATGTGATGGCATTCTAGAGGTGGGTATAACTATACCAATTCAGGTGGTACCGCAGATTATTTTGATATTCTGTCCTGTGTCAAATTATTAAATTTGATGCAGGATTTTTTTGATTTATAAGGAGAGTGATGAAAAGTGTTAGCTGACTGGTGGTGGTATAAAGAGTAGATGTTTAGGAGGTAAAAGAATATGTATAAGAAAATATTAGCATGTGGATTAGCTTTATTGATGTGTGGATGTAGCGCAAAAGCAGCAAGTAATGATCAAGTGTTGACAGTGGGATTGAGTTCAGAAATGAATGGAACTTTTTCACCTATGTATTACCAAACGACAAATGATTCTTATGTCGTTGATTTGGTTTATCAAGGGTTGTTGAAATACAACAAAAAAGGAAAGTTAGTTGCAGATTTGGCTAAGTCCTTACCAGAAATAAGTGAAGATGGAAAATCAATGACTTTTAAATTAAAGAAAGGAATCAAATTTAGTGATGGTTCAAAGTTTACTTCAAAAGATGTTAAAACAACATTTAGTATAATGGCAGATCCTAGCTATACTGGTCGTTTTGCGAATAACGTCGATTTCTTAGATGGTTATAGTGAATATCATGATGCAGATGCATCTAGCTTTACTGGAGTTGAAACACCAGATAACTATACAGTTGTATTTCATTTAAATAAACCTAGAATTGATGCGGTTTCTACACTTGGAACACAGAAGATCTGTAGTGCTGAATATTTAAATTATGAAAAAGGGAAAACAGAAAGTATTGAAAAGAAAAACAGTAAGCCAATTGGAACAGGTGCTTATGTATTAAAGAAGTTTGAGAAGACAAGTGGGGCTAGTTTAGTTTCTAATTCAAAGTTCAAAGCAAAAAAAGGTCAATATCAGATTTCTAAGATCATGATCAAAAAGACAGATACTTCAACAGAAGTAAAGGAATTAGAAAATGGAACTGTGGATTATATTCCAGATGTGATTGAGGCAAATAAAATTAAATCAGTAAAAAAGAATAAGAATTTGTCAGTTGATTCCTATCCTAGTGATCGTGAAAGCTTCATTATCTTTAATTCATATGCGGGAGCCTGCAGTGATGTTGCGGTAAGAAAAGCCATCGGATATGGATTTAATGCACAGGAATATATTGATAATTACTATCAAATCGAAGGTATGGCCTATAAGCCTGGTACTTTTGGAAATCCTGTTTCTTTAAATAATGGACCGATGATTCGTAATGAAGAAAAAATCGATGGTGTTACATATTATGATTATGATGTGGAAAAGGCAAATCAAATCTTAGAGGATGCTGGATATAAATTGGCAGAGGATGGATACCGTTATAAAGATGGTGAGAAATTAATAGTTCGTTTCTTGGCAAATAAGGACAAAGATTCTTTAGATTCTTTGATCCCTGTTTTACAAAAATGCTTAAATGCGATTGGCATTGATTTTAAAGCGAATACAGTTGAATTTAATACAGTTATTAGTACCGTGCAGGATGATGCACAGACAGATAGCTGGGATGCGACATACTTAGGCTTTTCTTATGGTTCCCCAGATGATACAGGTATCAACTTTATTTTAAGAACAGGTGCTACAAATAACTTTGGACGTTTAAGTGATGAAGAACTAGATACGTATTTAGATGCAGGAATGTATACATCGGATAATGAAGTATCGAAAGAAAACTATCATAATGCTTTGGTACGTCAAAGTGAATTATGTGGTTATTTACCTGTGGATTCAACCAAGACGTATTGTTTAAGAAATAAGAATATCAAAGGAATGCACACAACATCTATTTATAATTGGGCACAATCGATTGCGACGGCGTATATTGTAAATAAATAATACATGATGTATCCTAATGGATATTAGGGCAAAGTAAAGTCCTGTACTAACTTAATGTTGGTGCAGGCTTTTCTGTATGGGAAGGGGATTTTATGGCGAAACAAAGTTCAATTCAGTTAATGACAAAAGGAAGTATTGCCAAACAAATCATTGACTATGCGATACCTATATTTATCGGGTATCTTTTTCAGCAACTCTACAATACGGTGGATGCATTGATTGTAGGAAATTTTCTAGGGCAGAATGCGTTAGCGGCTGTTACGGGTGTAGGTTCATTGATTTTCTTGATTGTTGGTTTCTTTAACGGTTTTGCGACAGGTGCAAGTGTAATCGTTGCCAATGCGATAGGTGCTCAGGATGAAGAAAGAACAAAAAAAGCGGTTTATACTACGGCTACGTTTGGTATATTATTAGGTTTTATTATGACTGGAATTAGTTATTTACTGACAGATCAAATGTTGATGTGGATGGGATCTCCTAAAAATGTGTTTGATTTATCCTCAACGTATCTAAAAATCTATTTCTTAGGAGGCTTTTCTTTAGTCTTATATAACATGCTTGTGGGGATTATCCGAGCTGGTGGTGATGCAAAACATCCACTCTATTATTTGATTGTCAGTTCTATATTAAATGTGATTTTAGATATTGTATTTATCACAATATTTAAGATGGGGGTTGCTGGTGCTGCCTGGGCAACAATCATTTCTGAATTTGTGAGTATGTTTTTGTGTGCTGTGCAATTAGCAAGAGAAGAAAGTATTTTGCATATTTCTTGGTTACATTTAACTTTGGATTTTGAAAATCTTAAACAGATCTGTATCTATGGCTTGCCAACAGGATTGCAAGGCTGTGTCATTGATTTTGCAAACGTCATGATTCAGTCTTATATCAATTCATTTGGTGCTGCAGCTATTGCTGGTATTGGTGCTTATTCAAAGGTGGAAGGATTTATTTTCCTTCCTGAGATTTCTTTTTCAATGGCACTTACGACGTTTGTGTCTCAAAATGAAGGGGCTGGGCAAAAGGAACGTTCTCGAAAAGGAATCTTGTTTGGACTTGCGGCTGCTTTGTTAATGATTGAATGTTTGGGTATTTTGATCTACATATTCGCATCAACCTTTATTTCATTCTTCAATCAAAATCCAGAAGTAATTGCGATTGGAGTAGATCGTGCTAAAATCTGTGCTTTCTTTTATATCTTTTTAGGTTTTTCACATGTTGTATCCAGTATTCTAAGAGGGCTTGGACGACCAGTAATGCCAATGGTAGTCATGCTTGTATGTTGGTGTGCTGTTCGTGTCGTTGTTTTAATGACGATAGGACAAAGTATACATAGTTTGTATTTAACGCATTGGTTATATCCGATTACGTGGGGATTAAGTTCGATTGTTTATATATTTGATTTGCGAAAATATAAATTGTTTACACCTAGAGAGCAACTTTAATGAAATATTGGGTTGTCATTTGAGTTGGTTTTAGGTATTATAATCTTGCAGAAGTGTTTTTCTGATTTTGGAGGTCTTACTTATGGTCTTAAGAAGATTTACCACAATTGATAGAGAAGAATTGCTTTTTTAAGTGTGCCTGCTATAGGTGCGCTTTTTTTGTTTTGAAAGGAAGGTCATTTATGGAAACAAAGCGTGTATTAATTGTGATGGGTTCTCGTTCAGACTTACCTAGTATGGAAGGCTGCATGAAACAATTAGACGATTTTCAGGTTGGCTATGAAGTTCGTGTATTAAGTGCTCACCGTACTCCGGAAGCTGTTTTGGAATTGTCTAAGACAGCGTGTGAACGTGGAATTCAAGTTATTATTGCAGCGGCAGGAGGAGCAGCACATTTAGCTGGAGTTTTAGCTAGCTCTACACCGTTGCCAGTTATTGGAATCCCTATTCAGACATCTGCTTTAGGTGGATTGGATTCATTATTGTCGACAGTACAAATGCCTCAAGGAGTTCCTGTTGCGACTGTTGCGATTGGAAAATCAGGAGCAAGAAATGCAGCTATCTTAGCTTGCCAGATGATGGGACTGAATGATAAGTCATTGCAGGATAAGATTGTTGAATTTAAAAAAGAACAAGCACAAAAAGTATTAGAACAGTCTATTGTTGAATAAGGAGAAGAAAATGGATACTCGTATTTTTGTTCATAAAAAAGAACAGTTTCAGGTTGAAAGTGAATCATTAGCGGCTGAATTAAGACAATCTTTATCTTTGGGGAATGATTTTGGTTTAACTAAATACAATCTATATGATATTTTTAATGCTGATGAAAATGATATCGAATTATTAAAGAAAAATGTTTGTAGTGAAGTGGTTACAGATGATGTATACGATTCTGTAGATTTAACAGGTAAATCATATTTAGCCTATGAATTTTTACCAGGTCAATACGATCAAAGAGCAGACAGTGCAATGCAGTGTTTAATGCTTTTGAATAATAAGCAAACAGTGCGTATTCATTCAGGAACTTTATTAGTGTTTTTAAACCCAGTAGATGAAGAAACACTAGATAAAATAACACACTATATTGTTAACCCTGTTGAAGCGCGTGTAAAAGACCTTTCTGTATTAGTGGATGATCAGGATGTTGATGTAAAAGACGTTCCTGTTTTAGAAGGATTTACAACGAAGACGAAAGAAGAATTAGATTCTTTACGTACAACTTTAGGGTTGGCCATGTCTCAAGCGGACATTGAGCATGTTCAACGCTACTTCGCAAAAGAAGAAAAAAGAGATTGCACAATGACTGAACTACGTGTATTAGATACATATTGGTCAGATCACTGTCGTCACACGACTTTTGAGACTGTATTAGATGATGTATGTTTCCATTTAGATACATTATCGGATGAATTACAGGCTTCTTATGATAAATATTTAAAATTACGTCAGGAAGTTCATGGAAATCGTAAAGAAAAAACATTGATGGACATGGCTACCATCGCTGGTAAGTATCTTCGTAAGCAAGGTAAGCTTGATGATATGGAGATTACAGATGAAATCAATGCATGTAGTGTAGAAATTACAGTGGATGTGGATGGAAAAGACGAACAATGGTTGTTGATGTTTAAAAATGAAACACATAACCACCCAACAGAAATTGAACCATTTGGTGGAGCTAGTACATGTATTGGTGGAGCTATTCGTGACCCATTATCAGGACGTAGCTATGTATATCAAGCTATGCGTATTACAGGTGCTGGAGACATCACGAAACCAATTAGTGAAACTTTAGAACACAAATTACCTCAATCAAAGATTTCAAAGACAGCGGCTCATGGTTATTCAAGTTATGGTAACCAAATTGGTTTAGCTACTACATTTGTTGATGAAATCTATGATGATGGTTATGTAGCTAAACGTATGGAGGTTGGTGCTGTTGTTGGTGCAGCCCCTAAATCACATGTAAAACGTGAACAACCACAACCAGGCGATATCATTGTTATGATTGGTGGAGCTACTGGTCGTGATGGAATTGGTGGGGCAACTGGTTCAAGTAAAGAACATAATGAAACAAGCTTGGAAAAATGTTCGAGTGAAGTTCAAAAGGGTAATGCCTTAATTGAACGTAAATTGCAGCGTTTATTTAGAAATCCAGCATGTACAAAACTAATCAAAAAGGCAAATGACTTTGGTGCTGGTGGAGTCAGTGTTGCTGTTGGTGAACTTGCGGATGGATTGGATATCAACTTAGATGCAGTTCCAGTTAAATATCAAGGTTTAGACGGTACAGAATTAGCTATTAGTGAATCACAAGAACGTATGGCTGTATGTATTGAAGCCAAAGATTTTGAAAAATTCAAAGAAGAAGCATATAAGGAAAACTTAGATGCTATCAAAGTTGCGGATGTTACAGATACAAATCGTTTAGTCATGAAATGGCGTGGCGAAACAATTGTTAATATGTCTCGTGCTTTCTTGGATACAAACGGTGTTCGCCAACATCAGGTTGTTGATGTTTGTGAAAATGAATATGATGAACATCCATTTGATGCTGTAACTTCAGATTTAAATACAGTTTTACAAGATGCGAATGTTGCAAGTCAAATTGGATTGGCAGAAATGTTTGATGCGTCAATCGGTAAGAGTACAGTATTGATGCCTTTTGGAGGTAAATATCAATTAACTCCTGAGGAAGGTTCTGTACAAAAATTACCTGTTCATGGAATGACAAACACATGTTCCGTTATGACATATGGATATGATCCAAAAGTATCTAAATATTCTCCATATTTAGGTGCAAGCTATTCCGTTGTTGAAGCATTAGCTCGTATTACAGCATTAGGTGCTGATTATAAGAAGTGTCGTTTATCAAACCAGGAATACTTTGAACATTTAGGTACAGATGCACAAAAATGGGGACAACCATTTGAAGCGTTATTAGGTTTAATTGATGCACAGTTAGCATTTGAAACGCCTAGTATTGGTGGTAAAGACTCTATGAGTGGAACGTATAAAGATATTCATGTACCTCCAACTGTAATTACTTTTGCGGTAACAACAGCGAAAACAGATGATATCGTTTCGGCTTCATTCAAAAATCCTGGAGACTATGTATACTTAGTAAAACATACGCCGGTTAAGAATCATGTTCCAAACTATGAACAATTAAAGGAAAATTTTGAAACAGTTCATAAATTCATGCAGGAAAAGAAAATTGTTGCGGCAAGCACAATTAAATTTGGAGGTTTAGGTGCAACTGTTGCGAAAATGGCATTTGGATCTAAAGTGGGTGTTGCAATCAACACAGAAGAAGATCTATATGGATTTAACTTAGGTTCAATGATTGTTGAGACTACAGAAAGTATTCAAGATGAACATTTAGAATTGATCGGTATTTTAAATGATGATTCTAAGATTGTATTAAATGATGAAACTGTTGAAATTGAAGAGGCATTAAAGGCCTGGACAAAACGTTATAGTGAGATTTATCCAATGATTGTGGATGAAGGAAAAGAAACTTTAGAAACTCCTTTAAATGATGCAGAAATGCCAATGTCTAAGGTTGTAGTGGAAAAACCAAAAGTGATTATTCCTATTTTCCCTGGACAAAACTGTGAGTTTGATACAACAGCTAAATTTGAACGTGCAGGTGCCGAAGTAAAACAGGTTGTATTTAATAATTTAACTGTAGAAAATATTCAAAAGAGTATTGAAACATTAGCAGATGAAATCAGTACAGCACAAATCTTGATGATTGTTGGTGGATTTAGTAGTGGAGATGAACCTGATGGTTCAGGTAAATTTATTGCGAATGTATTAAGAAATCCAAAGATTGCTGAAGCAATCGATACAATGCGTGCAAATGATGGTTTAATTTTAGGTATCTGTAATGGATTCCAGGCTTTGATTAAATCTGGATTGTTGCCTTATGGTGATATTGAAAAATTGGATGTAGAAAATCCAACATTATTTAGAAATAATATCAACCGCCACGTTTCTCATATTGCACGTACTCGTATCACAAGTAATGCGTCACCTTGGTTAGCTGGCATGAAAGCAGGAAGTGTATATTCTGTAGCTGTGAGTCATGGTGAAGGTAAATTCGTTGCGAGTGAAGAAGTGTTAAATAAATTAATTGAAAATGGTCAAGTTGCAACGCAATATGTAAATGAAAGTGGTATACCAACAATGGATGGTAAAGATAACTTGAATGGTTCAAGTATGGCTATTGAAGGTATTTTCTCTGAAGATGGAAAAATCTTTGGTAAGATGGGTCATAGTGAACGTTATGAAAAGGGATTATTCCAAAATATTGCAGGTAATAAAGACCAAGATATTTTTGCAAATGGTGTTCGTTATTTTACACACAAGCAGGTGAAGTAGAATGGCATTGAAAAAAGTAGTTCAAGATTCTTCTGGGATCGTAGGCTTGTTCAATATTGAGCAAGCCGCCCAGAATATCTATTTAGCAATGCATGCAATTCAGCATCGTGGGCAAGATGGTGTTGGTTTAGCGGTTAGTGATGGAAAGAATGTTGTTTGTAAAAAAGGGCTTGGTCTATTATCAGAAAATTTAAAACAAGATACGTTAAATTCTTTAGAGGGGAATATAGCGATTGGTCAACTTCGTATGGCAACAGAAAATGATTCTCAATTAGAAAATGTTCAGCCGATCATGGTGCGTAGTCACCAAAGATATTTTGCGGTTGTATCAAGTGGAATGATCACGAATGCGATTTCTTTAAGAACAAAGCTAGAAAATGAAGGATTGATTTTTCAAGGAACAAGTGATTCGGAATTGTTGGCACATTTGATTCAATTAAATCCGGGTTCTTTTGAAGAAAAGATTTTGAAAGCTTGTCAGATGATGAGTGGTGCTTATACATTTATGGTTATTACAAAGGATAGTTTATATGTGGTAAGAGATCCTCATGGAATTCGCTCGCTATATATTTCCAAAGTGGATGATGGATATTGTGTAAGCAGTGAGACTTGCTCATTCCCTATTCTTGGTGGAGAGTTTGTTCGTGAAGTGAATCCAGGTGAATTGATTTGTTTTGGTCGCGAAGGAATGAAATCTTATTCAGTCAGTGATAAAACAGAAACAAAGGCCTGTGCTTTAGAATATGTATATTATTCTAGACCAGATAGTATTCATAATGGATTGACTGTGCACGAAGTAAGAAAAAAATGTGGATATTATTTGGCTAAAGAAGAAGATGTTAAGGCGGATATCGTTGTAGGTGTTCCTGATTCTGCTTTAAGTGCAGCAGCTAGTTTTGCTAGAACATTGAATGTCCCATATGAAACAGGATTGATTAAGAATCGTTATATTGGCTCTACATTTATTCGTCCAACAGAGCAGCAAAGAATGCAAGGTATGCGTGTTCGTCTGAATGCGATTAGTTCCGTTGTAAAAGGAAAAAGTGTATATCTAGTTGATGATAGTGTTGTTAAAGGTTTTACATCGCGTAGAATATGTCAGTTATTAAAAGAGGCAGGGGCAAAAGAAGTTCATTTGCGAATTGCTTCTCCAATGTTGAAGTATCCTTGTTTGTATGGAGCAGATTCAACAGCACAAAAAGATTTAGCTGCATATAATTATGAATTAGATGAAATGGAGCAATTGTTCCAAGTGGATTCATTGCATTTCTTAAGTGTTGAAGATTTTAAAAAGTGTGTGCCTGAAACAAGTTGTTTAGCTTGTTGCACAGGCGAATATCCAGAAGATTTACAAGATTATAAAGATGAGGTAAAGGAGTAGAATATGGCAGAACATTATGCAGCAGCAGGCGTTAGTTTAGAGGCAGGATATAAATCTGTTGAATTAATTAAAGAGCACGTTAAGAAAACGATGCGTCCAGAAGTACTAGGTGGACTTGGTGGTTTCTCAGGAGCTTTCTCATTATCAAAAATCAAAGATATGGAAGAACCTGTTTTACTTTCTGGTACAGATGGTTGTGGAACAAAAGTTAAACTTGCAATGGTTATGGATAAACATGACACAATCGGTATTGATGCCGTTGCAATGTGTGTAAATGATATTGCATGTGCCGGAGGAGAACCATTATTCTTCTTAGACTACATCGCATGTGGAAAGAATGTTCCAGAAAAAATTGCAGACATCGTCAAGGGTGTTTCTGAGGGTTGTTTACAATCTGAAGCAGCACTAATCGGTGGGGAAACAGCAGAACATCCAGGTTTAATGCCAGAAGATGATTATGATTTAGCTGGTTTTGCCGTAGGTGTTTGCGACAAAAAAGATATGATTACAGGAAAAGATTTAAATGTGGGAGATGTTTTAATTGGACTTCCTTCAACTGGAGTTCATAGTAACGGATTTTCATTGGTTCGTAATGTATTTGATATTACAAAAGAGTCTTTAGATACATATTATGATGAGTTAGGTAAAACTTTAGGAGAAGCATTATTGGCTCCTACGAAGATTTATGTAAAAGCTTTAAAACATATCAAGGCTAATGGCATCACTTTAAAGGCTTGCAGCCATATCACTGGTGGTGGATTCTATGAAAACGTACCTCGTATGTTGAAGGAAGGTATGGGTGTTGAAATCGATACGAAAGCTTTCCCAAAACCTCCAATTTTTGATTTAATTCAAAAGAATGGTGATATTTCAACGAAAGAAATGTATAACGTATTTAACATGGGATTAGGTTTTGTGATGGCTGTAGATCCTGCTGACGTAGAAAAAGTACAGACAGTATTAAATGAAATCAATGAACCTAGTTATGTAGTTGGAAAAGTAACTGAAACTGGACAGGTAGATGTGCAATGGTAAATATTGCGGTATTTGCGAGCGGCTCTGGTACGAATTTCGAAACGATTTTATCCCATATCGAAGACGGTTCTTTACATGTAAATTGTGCTTGTCTTATTGTGGATAAAGAAAATGCATTTGCGAGAGTCCGCGCACATAATCATGGAATTGAGGAGTTTTACTTTAACCCTAAAGAATTTGATGGCAAAGCAAGTTATGAATCAGCTATTTTAGAAGTATTGAAAGAAAAAAAGGTAGATTTGATTGTGTTAAGTGGATATATGCGTTTTATTGGTCATACTTTATTGAGTGCTTATCCAAATCGTATTATCAATTTGCATCCGGCTTATTTACCTGAATTTCCGGGAGCCCATAGCATTCAGGATGCATATGAGGCAAAAGTATCTCAAACAGGGGTAACTGTTCATTTTGTGGATGAAGGTGTAGATACTGGACCGATTATTCGTCAAGAAAGAGTTGCGATTGATCCGTCTTGGGATTTAGAAACTTTAGAATCGCATGTACATGCGATGGAATATAATTTATTTTGGCAAGTCATCGAACAAGTGGCGAAGAATATAGAGGAGGAAAAATAATGAAGCGTGCATTGGTAAGTGTATCCGATAAAACAGGTCTTGTTGAATTTGTACAAGGATTAGTAGATTGTGGATATGAAATTATTTCTACTGGAGGGACAAAGAAAGCTTTAGAAGCAGCAGGAATTCATCCAATTGGAATTAGTGATGTGACTGGTTTTCCAGAAATAATGGATGGTCGTGTAAAAACCTTACATCCAAAAGTTCATGGTGCATTGCTTTGCGTTCGTTCTAATCCGGATCATGTTCGTCAGTTAAAGGAACTAGGAATTGAGTATATTGATTTGGTATGTGTGAATCTATATCCTTTTAAAGAAACTGTATTAAAACCAGGTGTAACACACGAAGAAATCATTGAAAATATTGATATTGGTGGACCTAGCATGCTTCGTAGTGCTTCTAAAAACTATCAAAGTATTCCAGTCCTTTGTGATCCAAAAGATTATGACAAGGTTCTTGAAGAAATTAGAGAAAATCAAGAAACAACATTGGAAACTCGTGAACGTCTAGCGGCAAAAGTATTCCGCCACACAGCACGTTATGATGCAATGATTGCAGATTACTTAACTAAGAAGACACACGAAGAATTCCCTGAAAGCATGACAATTACTTTTGATAAAGTTCAAGACTTACGTTATGGTGAAAACCCACATCAAAAAGCAGCTTTCTATAAAGGAATGAATCCTCAATATTCTTTGGCAAACGCAAAACAGCTTCATGGTAAAGAATTGTCTTATAACAATATTCAAGATGGAAATGCAGCTATTGAAATCTTAAAAGATTTTGAAGGACAATATGCAGCTGTTGGTGTAAAACATATGAATCCATGTGGAGTTGGTATTGGTGAAAATATTGAAGCGGCTTGGGATAAAGCATATGAAGCAGATTCAATTTCAATTTTTGGTGGTATCGTAGCATTGAACGCAAAGGTTGAAAAAGGATTGGCTGAAAAATTATCAAAGATTTTCTTGGAAATCATTATTGCTCCTGAGTTCTCTGATGAAGCATTGGAAATTTTAACGCGTAAGAAAAATATTCGATTAATGCAATTAGATACTAGCTTATCTGTTTCAAGTGCGTTAAAATATACAAATGTCAATGATGGTCTATTGGTTCAAGAGATGGATCAGCATACAATCAAGGCAGAAGATTTAAAATGTGTGACAAATCGTAAACCAACTGAAGAGGAAATTCAACAATTGTTGTTTGGATGGAAAGTTGTTAAACACGTAAAATCAAATGCAATTGTATTGGCTAAAGATGATATGACAATTGGTGTCGGTGCTGGTCAAATGAATCGTGTTGGTGCTGCTAAGATTGCGATTGAGCAAGCTGGTGAAAAGGCAAAAGGTTCAGTTTTAGCTAGTGATGCATTTTTCCCTATGCCAGATACAGTTCAGGAAGCTATTAAAGCGGGTGTAACTGCCATTATTCAGCCGGGTGGATCAATCAAAGATCAACTTTCAATAGATGAATGTAACGAACACGGAATTGCGATGGTATTTACAGGCGTTCGTCATTTTAAACATTAATACATAAAAGAGTCTAAATAGGCTCTTTTTACATGTGGAAAGGGCCTATTTATGAAAAATAAAAAGAAAACCAAGATGATTTTAATACTGTCAAGTATCCTAATCGTTCTTTGTATGTTAGTGCTAGAAGTAAAAAGTAAACAAAATAATTTAATCAATCGTGCTTCTGAAATTGAGGAAGATCAGAATACGAAAGTTAAAGAAAGTAACAATAGTAAGTATATTGATACAGCATTAGCAAAAGAGATTGAAGCCTATTTAAGAGATAATGATATTGATCATGAAGACATATCTTATTGTATAAAGGATTTAAAACACAATATTACATATAGTATGAATGAGAATGAAGAATTTGTGGCAGCAAGTACTTATAAATTGCCATTAACGATGTTATATTACGATATGGTAAACGAGGGCGAATATGATTTGGAAACAACATTTACATATAGTGTATATATGCATGAAGATGTGGGGGTTATTAGCTCAAGTTATGGTATTGGAAGTCAAATTCCATTAAAAGATATTTTAGATTTTATGATTTTATATTCGGATAATGATGCGGCGCATATATTATATGAAAACTTAGGTGGATGGAAAGCATATAAACAAGCAATGCAGAAATATACGGGCGCGATAAGTGAAAACTATTATTCTATAGATAATGTAACAACCGCAAAAACGATGAATGATGTGTCTTCATATTTGTATAAACATAAAAAAGATTATAAGGATTTGATTAAAAATATGGAAAAGGCAGAACCAGGAGAATATCTAGACAAGGTTATTCAACAAAAAATGCCACAAAAATATGGAATGTGTAATTATACCTATAATAGTGTAGGCTTTGTAGATTGCGAAACACCATATAGTATTGTTGTATTAACGAATCTTGGTGAAAAGGGTGTTGATGTAATGGCGGAAATTAATAATATAGTATATTCGCATTTTAAATAAGGTTCTTTTGGACCTTTTTTTAAAGCAGCCGATGTAAGCGTATACAGTAAAAAAGATGAAAAAAACATAAAA
>UMHM01027767.1_pt1 | contig 46334 bp, 40 predicted proteins | sample 1965501 | NCBI WGS metagenome assembly UMHM01 (sample SAMEA4836095, study PRJEB28245) | human gut metagenome | biome: gut microbiome; material: fecal sample | place: Denmark | collected 2008
GTGCAATTATTTAAATATCAGCGTTATAAGAGAAATGTTGGCCCACTCCTATATAGTTTCCTAAAATTCCTAGAATTTTATGGCCTTTTTTGAAAATCCGCAACGTTTCTGTATATTTGTCAAGACTATATTGATAGTTATGCTAAAAGACGGAAAGCAAGAAAGGACTGTTGTTCATTTGGAACTTAATGGTAGCCATTTCTATTATGGCAATCTTAAAGCATTATGTGACAACTGGGGAAAGAATGACATTGGGATAAGTTACAACTACCTTAAAAATTATGGAATATCTGAGACAAAACCCTATGTCGGAAAGAAATGTATAATAAGGAGAGGTACGATTGTGACCTCACCTCAACAAAAGGTAAAAGACAAGTAGTTTTAGCCGAATACACAGTTCTCGCATCTTCTGTACGGCTCCTATCAACAAAAGACAGTTTGTATATGAAAACGCTATCTGAAATTTCAGACCAAATTGCTGATTTGGAACCGCAAAGGTATAAGATTTACAAGACAGAGAATATGTATAATCTCATAAAACTAGATACCGCAACAGGGCGTATATGGCAGGTGCAGTATGGAATGAACAATTATGCAAAGCCAATGGAAACACCGATAGGCGACCGTTCCCTTTTGATGAGTTCAGAAAAAGTTTGTTCTGGTCGATTTGAATTATACCCGACAAATAATATGTACACATTCATTCTACTTGATACGTTGTGGGGTAGTGTATGGCAAGTTCAATGGAGTACAAATCCAAAGCAACGATTCAGGTCTGTTATTGCATACTGATTATGCTGTATCAAAGATTATTTTGATACACTTGCGCTTTTGATACGGATTTATTAGATTTGTCGAAAAGAAATGAATATTAACCCTCCTTAAGTACATTTAGGATTTTTAGGGTCAGGTATGACGAAACGCAAAGCCCATATCTTTTCCAAATCTTCCAAAAGTTCGTTCGAGAAAAGAACATCAGGGGGGGTACAAGAAATTGGAATAACCTTTCATGTCCTTGGATGTGAATTAATCGCTCATATTATGAAAAGAATTCTAATCTCTCTCGCGGCTGCGATTTTTGCTTTTGTTCCGTTGGTGTCGGCTCAGACACCGGAATCTCGTAATGAAATAACGCTTGGCTACGGCAGGGTCACCGTTGTGGATGTGGCTCATGTGGTCGGCGGGGTTTTCGCCACGGCTTTCACGGCCGGTTACGCCCGTTTTGACAACTTCCGGTCATACGGGTCTGTCAATCTTGAATATTACAGAGTCCTCAACAAGACTTTTTCCGTGGGGGCGGCAGTCTCTTGGTTCGGTGGCACGGCCGATGAACTGAACAAGGACAACGTGAAGGTCGGCAACGCTGACTATAGCGGATTCGCTGTGATGCCTGCGGCGAAGGTTTTCTGGTTCAGAAAACCGCATGTCGCCATGTACTCAAAGCTTGCGGCCGGAGTCACGCTGCTGGACGATTACGACGAGGAGGCGGACTCGCATTCGTTCGACCCGTATTGGGCCGCGCAGGTCACCCTTGCCGGAGTGCAGTTCGGAGGAGAGCGATTCCGTGGTTTTGTGGAGGCCGGGGCTGGAATGCAAGGTCTTGTGCTGGCCGGGTTGAGCGTTTCCTTCTAAAAGGAATATGACAGCAAAAGAAAGAGAGGCCTGCCTTTTGGGGAGACCTCTCTCATTAGTTGATTAAAACCTGATCTACTTACACCAGCGGTCAAGCCAGTCGAAGTAGCTGCGGTGCCAGAACAGCGCGTTCTGCGGCTGGAGAATCCAGTGGTTCTCCTCCGGGAACACTATCAGCTTGGACGGAACTCCCATCATCTGGGCGGTGTTGAACGCGGCCATGCCTTGATCATAAGGAATGCGGTAGTCCATCATGCCGTGGATGCAGAGGATCGGAGTGTGCCACTTGGCCACGTTCACGTCAGGAGAGTTGGCGTAATGGCGCCTGGCCTTGGCGGCGTCGCTCCACGGCGAGCCGGCCTGCTGGATGCCGCCGAATGTCTTGCCGTCGCCGCGCGGACCCTTCTCGCCGGCGGTGTAGGAATATTCAGAAAGTCCGCCGTTGTCGAAGTTCGCGAACCAAAGTTCCTCGGTCTCGTAGTACATGTACTTCTCGTCGAATATTCCGGCGTGGGCGATGAAGCAGTCATAGACGTTGCCGTGGATTCCGGCCATGTAATAGACGCTGAATCCGCCGTAGGAGGCTCCACAGCCAGCAAGTTTGCCGACATAAGGTTCAGCCTTGAGCTCCTTGGCCGCACTGAGGTAGTCCTGCATATTCTGACCGATGTAGTCGCCGCTGATCTGCTCGCACCATTCCTGACCGAACGCGGTCGTGCCTCGGCGGTTGGGAAGAATCACGATGTAGCCTTGGTTGGCCATGAGACGGTAGTTCCAGCGGTAGCTCCAGCCCTGGCTCAAAGTACCTTGAGGTCCGCCAAGGAATATCTCGATGGCAGGATACACCTTTGTAGAATCGAACTTAGGAGGATAGAGTACCCAGGTGAGCATCTTCTTCCCGTCAGTGGTCTTGATCCAGCGTTCACGCGTCTCGTAGGCTGTCAATTGGCCGATGATGCCTCCGTTCTCATCGGTGATCCTGCTGAACGATCCGTCAGTCTCGTTCACGGCCACGAGTTCGGTAGGGAACTCCATCGAACAGTAACTTGCGAGCAGGGTGCTGTCAACGATGGCGAACGGAGAGTTGAAATCGTACCATGCATCGTCCGGAGTGATTCTCTTGATTTCGGAGTCGGCCACCTTCACGTTGCAGATTGCTTGAAGTCCCTCGATCAGGGAATTGAAATAGATGCTCTTAGAGTCCGCCGCCCAGACAGGGCCGCCTGCGTTGTACTTGAAATCAGCGGTGAGGTTACGGATTCCATTTATGTGAGGGATGGCGGATTGTCCATCGGAGGAAGCCTCCGCGTCAGCCAGCTCGGCGACCATAAGGCGAACCTTGTCGGCCTCGTATCCGTTGCGCTCCATGCTCAGCCAGGCGATCTGCTTCCCGTCCGGGCTCCAGACCGGATCAGTGTCATAGCCGCCGGCCATCGGAATCTGGACGGTCTCGCCTGTCAGGATGCTGTAGATGTAGATCTCCGTGTCTGTTGAGAAGGCATATTCACGACCCGTCTCAACCTTTTTGCAGGAATAAGCCACATAGTGTCCGTCAGGACTCCAGCAAAGCTGCTCGATGCCGCTCATAGGCTCCAGTGGCAGTTCGTACCTGCCCGCTCCCTCCGCGAGTATATTCATTGAATTGTCTTCTGTGACCTTGGCGCCGAGCGGTGCCACGTATGTCTGCGGCCTTTCGGTCGTCCAATGGTCCCAGTGGCGGTACATAAGGTCTTCCGTGACGTAGGCCTGCGCCTTGTCCAGTTTCTCGTCGAAATCCTTAGGCGTCTTCACCGCTCCCGGAATGGTGCTGGTGTAGAGAACCTGTGTCTGGTCCGGACTGAGGGAGAACTCTCCGATTCCGGCTTTCACATCGCTAAGCTGCTTCTTTGCTGAGAGTGAGGCCTTTCCGTCAACGATAGAGATGGCGGCATTGTAAAGCTGACCGCCCTGAAGGTAGTAGATGGACTTTCCGTCCAGACTCCAGCGGGCGTTGCTTACGCTCTTGCCTTCGGCTGTCAATTGGATCTTGTCCCCGAATGAAAGCGATCCGTCATCATTCTTGATAACCTCGCCAAGAAACAGGTTCCTGCACGAGCGGTTTTCCTCGATGGAAGTGTAGCTGACTCCGTAGAGGATCCAATGTCCGTCCGGAGACAGTTGCGGATCTGACAGGCGACCAAGTGACAGAAGCGCTTCCGGAGTCATCCTTCCGTCCTCGATCTTGATGTCGGACGGGCCTATGTACCCGTTGTCCGCCTGTGTTTCGTTTTTCTGTGTACAACTCATCATTGTAATCAGTGCCGCCGCCACGAGGGCGGCCTTTCCATTGTTTATCATAAATATTATAAGTATTGTTTATACGCTTTCTCAAGTTCTTCCCTGACTTCCTGTCTTACGGATTCCGGCTCGAGCACCTCCAGCCTTCCGGCGTGGCGGCAGAACTCCATCGTCAGGTTACGGTTCGGAATGACACGGATCCTGAATATTCTTCCGCCTCCCTTGGCCGCGCCTTCCTCTACCTGCGACCGGTGGACGGGCAGATCCCGAAGATATCTTGCCTCCTCGTCTGTCACCTTGAAACGGATCGTGACCGGCTTCTGCCCGGGCCTCGGGAAATATATTCCATAACTTTGGCTGAATATTCTCTCCACGTCGAAGTCTTTAGGCATCTTGAAAGGCACGTCTGTCACTTTCAGCGAGGTGATCCGGTCAAGGCCATATACCCTCCAAGCACTCATGTCGTGGTTTCCTGTCTCAGCCAAGGCCCTTTCGTGGCAAAAAGCCACAAGGTACCATCTCTTCTCATGCTCTTTGACCGCTAACGGCTGAATATGAAGGTTCTCCGAAGAGTCGGAGGTGTATTTCCCATAGGCGATCTCCAGCTCTTTCCCATCTTCCATCGCCTGCATTATCGCCGTGAGGTACTTTTGCCCGGATGGTATCTCCTCCACGCTTACCCTGCCGGAGAGACGTTCCTTTCCCAGTGAAAGCAGATTGTTGACCGTGAATGTGTTGACAAGCCATCCGATGCTTTCGTCGTTGTCCAGGACATCGCCGCTGTACGGGATGAGATAGCGGCTCGTGCTCCTGTCGCATTCGATGTCGATCCCGAAAAGATCCGCCACCGCGAGCCTGTGGTTGTTGAATGTCCTTCTGGAATATGACTGGCCGAACCTTCCCGAATACTTCACATTAAGTTCCTTGAAGGTCATACCGCCACCACCTGCGGCGATGAGGCTTTGAACGAGCCAGATATATTTCCCGATCAATTCTGAAACCATTGCGTTGTGCTTCTTTTCGGCACATCAAATATAGCAAACAAAAAGTAATTTAACCCTGATTTGGCTTGTTGTTTTGAAATTTTTCACATCTTTGCACTTGAAAATCGCTCTTGTTCCAAGCAAGGGATTTGATTTTGGGGATTTGGTAAACGGTAGGAGATAAATAGTCTCATCCCAGGTAACTTATTTTTTGAAGGTTACTAAGCAGATTTGCGGTTGAAATGATGAAAGTTGGAATGAATATGTTTGTAAAGTCGTTGGCGCTGCCATTTCTGGTGGCTCCGATCTTTGTCTCGTGTATGGTTGATGATCCTGAAGACAAGTTCGATTTCTCATCTGACGGGCAGCCGATAGCCAACTATCAGATCATGGGCAAGGTCTCCGATGAGGATGGAAAGCCAATCAACGGAATCCGGGTCATAGCCGATTACAGTACCGATGTCATCTATCGCGCCGACACCCTCTATACTGATCAGGAAGGTGAATATTCCAAATTCATGTCGATCCCCCGCGTGGATAAATTCTACATGTCATTCACCGACATCGACGGTCAGGCGAACGGCGGTGAGTTCGGGCCGAAATCCGAATATGTCACTCCGGTTCGCACCGAGATCTCAAGCGGCCATTTCGGCGGCTCCTATGTCATCTCGTTCAACGCCACGCTCAAAAAGAAATGATGTGAAGGATGGTGGATTAAGTTGTTTTTTATCCACCCTCTTCTTATCTTCGCACCATGATCAGGAACAAGTTGGACACAGAGGTGCAGTTTCTTCCGGGAGTGGGGCCGAAAAGGGCCTCGCTTTTGAAATCGGAGTTGGGTGTGTCCACTGTCGGAGACCTTCTTCGCACCTTTCCGTTCCGTTATATTGACCGAAGCACCATCCAGAGAATCTCCGACATCCAGTCCACGAGCGCCTATGTCCAGATCCTCGCCCAGGTGGTCAGCGTACAGATGACGGGCAAGAAGCTGAGTGTCATGGTAAAGGACCAGAGCGGGATGATGGAACTGGTCTTTTTCAGGGGTGTCAAGTACACCTCAGAACGGCTGAAACCAGGTTCTTTTTTTCTGTTTTTCGGCAAGCCTAACCAGTTCAACGGACGTTTCAACATAGTTCATCCCGAGATAGACAATCCTCCCGCACAAGGTGCCACCAGCTTTTCAGGAGTCCTCACGGGAGTATATAACTCTACCGACAAGCTTCGCAATGGTGGGGTTACCGGCAAGGTGATGAACAGGCTGATGGCCGAGGCGATCGATCTTGCGATCGGAGATGTAGGTGAGACCTTGCCTGAATATATTCTCAGGGAAAAAGGCCTTGCCCCGTTGAGGTTCGCTATCAGGAATGTCCATTTCCCGTCCGACCAGAACGCTCTTGAGAAGGCCAGGTACCGTCTCAAATGGGAGGAACTGTTCCTTTTGCAGTTGTCTTTGCTGAAGCAGAAATATGTCCGCAGCCGTTCCGCGGTCGGGATTCCTATGCCTAAGGTCGGCACGGCTTTCAATGCTTGCTACAGTGCTTTGCCATACGAACTTACAGGTGCCCAGAAGCGCGTGATAAAGGAAATCCGTTCGGACATGATGAGCGGACATCAGATGAATCGTCTGCTGCAGGGGGATGTCGGCTCCGGCAAGACCATGGTGGCGGTGCTTTCCGCTCTGATTGCGGTCGGAAACGGGTTCCAGGCATGCATCATGGCTCCTACCGAGGTACTGGCGCAGCAACATTTCGCCAACATTTCCAAGTACTTGGCGCCGACCGGAGTACGTTGCGAACTATTGATCGGATCGACCGGAAAGGCGGCCCGCAGACCGATTCTGGAAGGTTTGGCTGACGGCTCTGTGGGAATAGTAATCGGCACGCATGCCTTGATAGAGGACACTGTGATATTCAAAAACCTCGGCCTCGCCATCATAGATGAGCAGCACCGCTTCGGTGTGGAACAGAGGGCAAGGCTTTGGGCCAAAGGAACTTCCGGTGTGCCGCCTCATGTGCTTGTCATGACCGCCACTCCGATTCCAAGGACGTTGGCGATGACATTCTATGGTGACTTGGATGTCTCGGTCATCGATGAGATGCCGCCGGGCAGAAAGCCGATCCAGACTATGCTGATAGGGGAGGGCAAGCGTCCGCAGCTTTACAATTTCATGAAGAAAGAGATCGCCGCCGGACGTCAGGTGTTTGTTGTCTATCCCTTGATATTCGAGAGTGAAAAGGTTGACTATCAGAACCTTGAAGCTGGTTATGAGAATATCGTCTCCAGATTCCCGTTTCCGCCTTACAAGGTCGCCATCGTGCACGGACAACAGACCAGCGAGGTCAAACAGTTCAACATGGATGCTTTCTCGGCGGGGCGTGCGAATATCCTTGTGTCCACAACCGTGATTGAGGTCGGCGTCGATGTCCCTAACGCCTCCGTGATGGTGATCGAGAGCGCGGAGAGGTTCGGTCTCGCGCAGCTGCACCAGCTCCGCGGACGTGTCGGACGGGGATGCGAGAAATCCTATTGTGTGCTGATGCACGGCAACAAGGTCAGCAAGGAGTCCCGTAAGAGGCTTGAACTCATGTGCGCCACGGAGAACGGTTTCGATCTGGCGGAGGAGGACATGAAGATGCGTGGGCCGGGTGATCTGGAGGGAACCCAGCAGAGCGGCCTTCCGATCGAGCTGAACATCGCCTCATTGGCTCATGACGGAGCCTTGCTGGCGGACGCGAGAAGTTATGCCGAGCATGTGCTGGCCCATGACCAGACTCTCGAACTTCCTGTAAACGAACTTCTTGCCCGCGAACTACGCAAAGATAAGTACAACATCAAGGATTACAGCAAGATCTCGTAATCGATTTTAAGTGATCATTTAATACAGTGCGCTTACGGCAGATCTTCCGGCCGGCAATCTCTCAGTTTCGGATGGCGTTTGTCTTTCTCGGAGAGGATGATCTTGTCTTTGGGGACCATCCAGTCGATTTCCAAATCCGGATCATCCCATGCGACCGCTCCTTCCGACTCCGGACAATAGAGACTGTCGCACTTGTACTGGAAGATCACCTCGTCGCTCAGGACGCTGAATCCGTGTGCGAACCCTTTGGGAATGAAAAACTGCCTGTGGTTGTCTTCGGAAAGCTCGACCGACACGTGTTTCCCGAAAGTCTTTGAGCCTGGCCTAAGATCCACAGCCACATCCAGGACCTTGCCTTTCACTACTCTGACCAGTTTGCTTTGCGAATGCGCCCCTTTCTGGAAATGCAGTCCTCTGACTACTCCATAGCAGGATTTGCTCTCGTTGTCCTGAACGAACATCACCGGACCGATCTTCTCCTCGAACTCCCTCTGGTTGAACGATTCGAAGAAATACCCTCTGCTGTCCTGGAATATTCTTGGCTCTATGATGAGGAGGCCATCGATTTCGGTTGTGATGATGTTCATGCTGTTTCTACCATTGTGATATTCATTGAAATACGGTCGCTTTTATTCTTCCGCTATCTTGATGAGGTACTGGCCGTACTGGTTCTTGATCATCGGCTTGGCCAGCTCACGAAGCCTTTCGGCTGTGATCCAGCCTTTTCTGTAGGCTATTTCCTCCAGACAGGCGACCTTGAGCCCCTGACGTTTCTCGATGACCTCGATGTAGGTCGAGGCCTCGGCAAGGGATTCGTGAGTGCCCGTGTCCAGCCATGCGAAACCTCGTCCGAGTTTCTGGACCTTCAGCTTTCCGGCAGTAAGAAACTCTTGGTTCACCGTTGTTATCTCCAGCTCGCCTCTGGCCGACGGCTTGATCCTATGCGCGATTTCCACCACTTCGTTCGGGTAGAAGTAGAGTCCGGTCACCGCATAGTCGCTCTTTGGCTCGGCCGGTTTCTCCTCGATGCTGAGGCAGTTTCCGTTGGCGTCAAACTCGGCCACACCGTAACGCTGCGGATCGCTGACCTGATAGCCGAACACGGTCGCCTTCCCTTCCTCCTCGGCGGTACGCACTGCCTCTCTCAGCTGAGCGCCGAAACCTGTGCCTTGGAATATGTTGTCTCCAAGCACGAGACAGGCGCAGTCTTCGCCGATGAAGTCCTTACCTATGATGAATGCTTGCGCGAGTCCGTCCGGGGAAGGTTGCTCCGCATATTCAAAATTCACTCCGAAATCACTCCCGTCACCCAGAAGTCTTCGGAATCCTGGTAGATCTGTAGGTGTGGAGATGATGAGGATGTCTTTGATTCCGGCTGTCATCAGAACCGAGATCGGGTAATAGACCATCGGCTTGTCATAGACAGGGAGCATCTGTTTGCTGACTCCCTTGGTGATAGGGTAGAGACGAGTGCCGCTTCCGCCGGCTAATACGATTCCTTTCATGGTTATATTCAGTGTTATTTGATTCTTTTGATGCAGTCCGCCAGCGAGTCTCTCCAGTAGGGGATCGTGACTTTGAATGTTTCTTTCACCTTGGTCTTGTCCAGGACCGAGAAACGTGGCCTCTGCGCTTTGGATGGATATTCCTCCGTGTGGCATGGCCGGATGTCGCAGGTCGTTCCGCCGATCTCGCTGATCGCCTTTGCGAAATCGTACCACGAGACCGCGCCCTCGTTGGAGAAATGGTATATTCCTGTCTTGTCAAGTTGGCCGTCTTCGATGATTCTTGTGATCAGTGAGGCCAGGTCATAGGCGTAGGTCGGAGTGCCGATCTGGTCGAAAACGACATTGAGCGAGTCCCTCTCTTCCGTCAGGCGAAGCATCGTCTTCACGAAGTTCTTGCCGTAAGGTGAATATAGCCATGCGGTTCTGAGGATCACGCTCCTGCATCCGGATCTCTCGATCTCTTTTTCGCCGGCCAGTTTGGTGGAACCATAGACCCCAAGCGGATCTGTCGGCCAATCCTCCTTGCATGGCATGGGAATATCCCCGTGGAAGATGTAGTCCGTGGAGATGTGGATCAACGCCGCGTCTCTTTCCGCCGCGACTTTGGCCAGATTACCGGCCGCCGTGCTGTTCAGAAGCATAGCCATAGATGGTTCGTCCTCTGCCTTGTCCACATTCGTGTAGGCCGCGCAGTTCACGATTACATCGACCTTTTCCGAGTCGCAGACAATCCTGACCGCGTCTATGTTCGTGATGTCGAGATTGAGCGTCTCGACTCCGGGCGGCGATGTCACGTCTGAGAATATGTAGTTGTTGCGGCTTCCTGCCGTCACGTTCCGGAGTTCGGTCCCTAACTGGCCGTTGGCTCCTGTCACAAGAATATTCATGGTGTCTCCAAATTCGGCCCGGCCGTCAAACCGACGTCGGCCGCCATTCACAAATTTAATCAGAAATATTCCTATATCAAAATCCGAGGTTCAGTAATCATTCCCTTTATAGACCCCTTCCTGACGATTCTTGCGCTATCGGGCGTGAAAAATGCGGATTTTTATGTAAGTTTGTATTCTATGGAGACAAATTCATCGAGACCAAGGATATTCCTTTACACGGACGGGGCGTCAAGCGGCAACCCGGGGCCGGGGGGATACGGCGTTGTTCTCAAGTGCGCCGGGCATGAGAAGGAGATGAGCGGAGGGTTCACCCGCACGACCAACAACAGGATGGAACTTTTGGCTGTGATCAAAGGGTTGGAGGCGATTAAGTGGCGGAACGCAGAGGTTGAGGTCTATAGTGATTCGTCATACGTGGTCAAGGCCGTGAATGAGGGCTGGCTTCTGAACTGGGAGAGGAAAGGATGGAAGAAGGTCAAGAATCCGGACCTATGGAAGAGGTTCTTGAATGTTTACCGGATGCACAGGGTGGCGTTCCATTGGCTCAAGGGGCATAACGGGCATCCCGAGAATGAACGTTGCGACCGGCTTGCCGTGGCTGCGGGGGCGGGTGCGGTGGCGGCGGGCAGGACGCTTCCCGCCGATGAGGGCTTTGAACTTAACGCCGCAGCTGAAGGCAGTCTCATTGATTTTGATTAAATTTGTGAATGAATATGCTCACGGAGGTCCCGGACTTGCCGTGGCCGCTTACTTAATAATAGGAAAACATGGAAAGGAATAACAAAAAGCCGATTGTCGGTATCACGCAGGGTGACGGCAACGGTATCGGCTATGAGGTGATCATCAAGTCGTTGGCTGACGCCAGAATTCTGGATTCGTTCACTCCGGTGATCTACGGTTCGTCAAAGATTTTCGGTTTCTACCGTAAGCTGATCCATAACCTTGACCAGATGGACACTTATGTGATCCAGAGCGCCAAGGATGCTAAGCCAAAGAAGATCAATATTGTCAACTGCCTTCCGGACAATGTGTTCGTCGAGCCGGGACAGTCCACTCCGGAGTCGGCTAAATCGGCCATCAGGTCGCTTGAGTGCGCTGTGGAGGACATCAAGAACGGTGACATCGACGTGCTGGTGACGGCTCCTATCAACAAGAAGGCCATGGTGGCCGAGGGTTTCGGAAACACCGGGCATACTGAATATCTCCAAAAGGAATTCGGAGTTGATGACGTGCTGATGTTCATGGTCTCCGACCAGCTCAGGATCAGTGTCGTGACCGGGCATATTCCTTTAAAGGATGTTCCGGCGTCGATCACGCAGGAGAAGATCGTGAACAAATTGAGGCTGATGACCGCGTCGCTGAAGAGGGATTTCGGCATCGTGGAGCCTAAGATCGCGGTGCTGGGACTGAATCCGCATTGCGGGGACGGCGGCCTGCTTGGCGACGAGGAGGAGAGGATAATCCTTCCTGCCGTGAAAGCGGCCAACGCTGAAGGGCTTATGGCTTTCGGACCTTATTCTCCGGACGGGTTCTTCGGGCTCGGACATTATGCGAAGTTTGACGCCACTCTGGCCATGTATCATGATCAGGGACTGGCTCCGTTCAAGGCTTTGGCCTTCGAGGACGGCGTGAACTTCACGGCAGGGCTTCCGATTGTCAGGACTTCTCCGGATCATGGCACGGCCTACGAGATGGCCGGGCGTGACGAGGCGGATCCGCAGTCCATGATGTCGTCCATCTACACGGCGATCGACATCTTCCGCAAGAGGGCGGCGTACGATGACCTGTACGAAGGGAAAATGCAGAAGAAATAATTGAATATGAACTACAAACGATCGATTCTGATAACCGGTGGGGCCGGTTTCATAGGCAGTCACGTGGTGAGGCTGTTTGTCAACAAGTATCCGGACTACCGGATCATCAATCTTGACAAGCTTACCTATGCCGGCAATCTCGCCAATCTCAAGGACATAGAGGATCGCCAGAACTATACTTTCGTCAAGGCCGACATCTGCGACCTTGAGGCCGTCCGCAAAGTGATCTCTGAATATTCCGTTGATGGCATCATACACCTTGCCGCCGAGAGCCATGTTGACCGCTCGATCAAGGATCCGTTCATATTCGCTAAGACTAATGTCCTGGGCACCTTGACTCTGCTTCAGGCCGCCCGTGAGTTTTGGGAGCCGAAAGGTTGGGAAGGAAAGCGGTTCTATCATATTTCCACCGATGAGGTTTATGGCGCTCTTGAGTTGACAAGGCCGGAGGGAGATCCTGCCGGCAATGAGTGTGGCGGGGGGCCGTTCGGTGACACTTTCTTCACCGAGGACTGCAAGTACCAGCCTCACAGTCCGTACTCAGCGTCGAAAGCCTCAAGCGATCATTTTGTCAGGGCCTATCATGACACCTACGGGATGCCGACGATCGTGACGAACTGCTCGAACAATTACGGTCCGTACCAGTTCCCTGAAAAACTGATCCCTCTGTTCATCAACAACATCCGGCAGCGTCGTCCGCTTCCGGTCTATGGAAAAGGGGAGAATGTCCGTGACTGGCTCTATGTCGAGGATCACGCCCGGGCGATCGATTTGATTTTCCATAAGGGAAAGATTGCCGAGACGTATAACATAGGTGGTTTCAACGAGTGGAAGAACATTGACCTGATCAAGGTTCTTATCAAGACTGTGGACAGGTTGCTTGGTCGCCAGGAGGGAGCGGATGATGATCTCATCACGTTCGTGACCGACAGGAAAGGACATGACATGCGTTATGCCATCGATTCGTCCAAGCTGAAGAATGAACTGGGTTGGGAGCCGAGCCTTCAGTTCGCGGAAGGTATCGAGAAGACCGTCCGCTGGTACCTTGAGAATGGTCCATGGCTTGACAACGTGACCAGCGGGGAGTACCTCCGCTACTATGAGGACATGTACAAAAACCGATAAGGTGATCGTTCGGTTGCTTTGACATGTTCCGCGACAAAATAAGTTGTCTATGAAATTTGCCAAAGTCGGTCACTGAGCTTGCCGAAGTTTGCAATATAAGTTGCTGTGGATCACAGTGGCAGAAAAAAGGAAAATCAGGAATTTTGCACGTTGCCAAAATTCCTGATTTTATTTTTCTGCCACAGTGCCCGTGCGATTGCATAAAAAAATAACTTTCCGCTTGCGGTAAGGTTTTCTGATGGAGATGCGTTCGCACCTGGCATTTCTGCTGCCTCACGGCCTTGAATCCAAGGAGTTCCGCTTTGGCGTCCAATCAGCCTTTGCCTGCTAGACAGAAAGTGTACGCAAAGGTACACATTATTTTGTTATATCCAAATATTTTTCTGCAATTTATTGAAAAAATAATTCATTTGACATGAAATAAGTATTTATGGTATAATATAATCATACGCTCTTTGTTTACTTAAAGCACTATTTCAAGTAAATCAAAAATCCCGATGGCCGCCCATCCCAACGTCTCATCCCCACTGTGACCACCGGGAAAAAAGTCGTGCGGCCTACTTCATGTATTGAGCGGAGATGTTTTCATCAATGGCCTCAACCGAGTTGGCGATCACTTCCATGCTTGTTCTTTCTATTCCGTCGCTGGAAGTATATTTCTGAGACCGGAGCCTGCCTGTCACATAGACGGGAAAACCTTTCTGGATGACATCCAATGACGAGATGCCCTTGACTCCTTCCCATGCGGTCACATTGTGCCATGTGGTCTCGATTACCGGCTCACCGTTCCTTCCCTTGTAGGCGAAGTTGGTCGCGACGGAGAAATGCGCCACCCGCGTCTCCCCGACCTTGAGAATGTTGACATTGCCGACATTCCCTCGGATTTCAAGTCTGTTCAATTGTTCCATAATTCAAGTTGTTTTGAAGTTTTGTCTGACGCAAAGTTATAATGGTATTTCAGGCGGGGGACGGATGAAAAAGAAATACACGTGAGATTTTTCTGAATATTATCAAATCGCTGATTTGTCCGCCACCGGATTAGCGGCAAATGATTTTTTTTAGTCGGGAAACGATATCTGTCTTATGGGAATAAAATTTTATCAGGCATAACAAAGAATTATTTTATGGCCACAAAATTTTTCTATGCGTTTACCTTGGTGATAAGAAACAGAAAAATATTCATGAAATTTCTTTTCACCTCTTTCAAAACTCGTTTAAGAAAGACATATTTGCCGAAATCATAGGTTGGTGGCAGTGAAGTTCACTCGCTCAAGCCTCTGAACATATTTACCATGGCAGGCAGGCCTGCCGATAAAAGATAAGCGATGAAGAACTTGGAAGACGAATCGAGGGGGAGATGTCTGGAATGTGGGGATGTTCTTCCTTACGGGCGCAGCGATATGAAGTTTTGCTGCGTCACTTGCAAAAGCAGGTACCACTATGTCAACAGCGGCCATCTGAAGGGGCTGCGGCTGAGAACCATCGGGGCGCTGGACCGCAACCACGGGATTCTGATGTCCCTGTTGGAGAAGGGTGTCACATCAATGAATATTCCTGACCTTGCTCAGATGGGCTACAGGTTTGACTGTGTCACATCGTACCACAAGGTCAGGAATCACAATGAATATCGTTGCTACGATATCAAATATTATTTGTCGGAAAGCCGCTTGTTCGGGCTCTCAAAGGTCGAGACAGGCCCGCCGGTGAAGAAACCTTAGGCCTCTTCGGCGCACTCCTCGTCCTTGCCGGGATCCTTGAACAGGAATATGAACAGGATGCCTACAAGAAGAGCGTAACCGGCGAACACGTACCAGGCTGTGGCCCAGTCAGGCTGGGCGGCGTTGTAAACGAAATGGTTCACGACCTTGCCGGCGGCCCAGGTTCCGATTGAGGCTCCGAGACCGTTCGTCATCAACATAAACAGTCCCTGGGCGCTGGAGCGGATGTCCTTGGTGGTCTTACGGTTCACGTAGAGGGATCCGGAGATGTTGAAGAAGTCGAACGCCACACCGTACACAAGGCAGGAGAGGATGAACAGCCATACTCCCGAGCCAGGGTTGCCGATTCCGAAGAATCCGAATCTGAGAACCCAGGCGAACATCGCGATGAGCATCACCTTTTTGATTCCGAACCTCTTCATGAAGAACGGGATGAGGAGGATGCATAGGGTCTCGGACATCTGGCTGAGCGAGATCAGGGCGTTGGCGTTGCGCGCGCCCCAGGCGTCGGCATATTCAGGACTTCCCGCAAAGGAGGAGATGAACGAGTTGGCGTAGCCGTTGGTGATCTGGAGAGACGCGCCGAGGAGCATCGAGAAAATGAAGAACACGGCCATCTGCCTGTCCTTGAACAAGGAGAACGCCTTGAGACCGGTGGCTTCCATAAAGCTGCTGCCGCTGACCTTCTTGACAGGCACGTTCGGGAGACTCAGCGCATAGAACCCGAGAATCAGGCTGAGAGCTCCGGAGGTGAAGAACTGGAAGTAGCTGTGCTGGTACTGGATTCCGGAAGGATCCTTCATAAAGTTCACCAGCAGCATCGTGCAGATGAATCCGACCGTTCCGAATACACGGATCGGCGGGAACGCCTTGACAGTGTCCTTGCCGGCTCCTTCAAGACCTGCGTAGGCCACGGAGTTGGTAAGGGCGATTGTCGGCATGTAGAACGCCACGCTGATCGTGTAGAGGATGTAGAAAATGCTGAAATTGAAGTCCGGACCGACCAGATACGCTCCTTCGGTCAGGTTGACGTTGCCCATCGCGTACAGTCCGGTGCCGAGCATCGAGACACCTGCGATGAGTTGGCAGAGAGACAGTGTCTTCTGTGCGGGGATCCATCTGTCGGCCACGATGCCGACGAGGGCTGGCATAAATATGGAGACGAATCCCTGTGTGGCGAAGAAAAGCCAGATCTGGGGACCAAGCCCGGCCTTGCCGAGAAAACTTCCCATAGATGTCAGGTACGCTCCCCAGATGGCGTACTGGAGGAAGTTCATAATGATCAGCCTGAGGCTGATGTGCTTGTTGCTCATAACGTTATTGTGTTTTTTGTTATTATGCGTATGGTCAAAACAAACAAATGTACGAGTTTTCGGCTAAAAATCACTATCTTTGAGGGTTAAATTTTGGAAGAATGGTTTTCAGAGAGATAGCGAAGGATCCCGGCTCAAGGGCAAGGACAGGCGTTTTCACCACCGATCATGGTGAGGTGAGGACTCCGATATTCATGCCTGTCGGGACGGTAGGCTCCGTCAAAGGGGTCTATCACAGGGACTTGAAGGAGGATGTGAAGGCCGAGATCATCCTTGGCAACACCTATCATCTCTATCTGAGGCCGGGTCTCGACACCTTGAAAAAGGTCGGCGGACTTCACAAGTTTGAGAACTGGGACAGACCGATCCTGACGGACAGCGGCGGATTCCAGGTGTTCTCTTTGACCAAAATCAGAAAAATCACCGAGGAGGGTTGCCGTTTCCAGTCTCACATTGATGGTTCGAGGCACACTTTTACACCAGAGAATAACGTTGACACCCAGAGAGTTATCGGCGCTGACATAATGATGGCGCTTGACGAGTGCTGTCCAGGTGACGCTGACGAAAAGTACGCTGCCAAGTCTCTTAAACTGACTCAGGGATGGCTTGAGCGTTATTTCAAGCATTTCTGTGAGACCGAGCCTCTGTACAGGTACAATCAGGTTATGTTCCCGATCATCCAGGGTTGTGTCTATCCGGAACTCCGCAAACGGGCGGTTGACCACGCTGTCAGCCTCGTCGGAGACAGTGAGGCTGTCGGCGGTTTCGCGATCGGCGGACTTGCGGTAGGGGAGCCTACCGAGAAGATGTACGAAATGCTGGAACTCGTCTGCCCGCTCCTGCCGGACAACAGGCCACGCTACCTGATGGGAGTCGGCACGCCTGCCAACATCCTTGAGGGAATCGCGAGGGGAGTGGATATGTTCGACTGCGTGATGCCTACCCGCAACGGCCGCAACGGAATGCTCTTCACGTGGAACGGCATAATGAATATGCGCAATTCCAAATGGGCGGAGGATTTCTCGCCGATCGATCCGGACGGAGCGTCGTTCGTCGACCGGACATATTCAAGAGCATACCTGCATCATCTTTTCATCGCGAAGGAGATGTTCGCCGCGATGATAGCGAGCGAGCACAATCTTGCCTTCTACCTCGACCTTGTCAGAGAGGCGCGTCTGCACATCGAGGCGGGGGATTTCGCCTCTTGGAAGGAAACGACCGTAAAAAGAATAAGCTCAAGACTTTAGGAATATGAACGTGGGACTGAAGAAGATAGACTGGTACATCATAAAGAAGTTCATAATGACCTTCTTTATAGCCCTTCTTCTCATCATCGGAATCGTCATAATCTTCGACATCAGCGAGAAGATCAACCATTTCGTCGAGAACAAGGCTCCTCTTCACGCCATCGTCTTCGACTATTATGTGAACTTCGTCCCGTATTTTGTGAATATGTTCAGCCCGCTGTTCGTGTTCATCACGGTCATATTCTTCACCTCCAGAATGGCGGCCAACAGCGAGATCATCGCCATTCTGTCCTGCGGCGTAAGCTACAAGAGGATGATGGTGCCGTATATGGTCTCCGCTTTGCTGATCGCCACGCTTTCCCTTTCTCTCAACCTCTGGGTGATTCCGAGGGCGAACGTCAAGCGAATAAATTTCGAACTAAAATATATAAAACACAGGAACTCATTGTCCTCCAGTAATGTACATTATCAGATTAATCCAGGGAAGTTCGTCTCGGTCGAATCTTTCAGTTCATGGAACAACACCGCCTACGAATTCAGTCTGGAAGACATAGAGGACAACAAGCTCGTCAAGAAGATTTCCGCCGAGAAAGCGGTCTGGGACAGCACTTTCAATGGCTGGAAACTGAAGAATTACTTCATAAGGGAATATACGGAAGGTCTTCAGGACCGTGTGACCACCGGTGCGGAGCTGGACACCGTGCTGAACCTGACAGTCACTGATTTTTATCGCAACAAGAAGACAGTCGAGACCTTGCCCGCGGAACAGCTTGATGAGTTGATCGCCACCCAGAAGATGAGGGGAGACGCCAACGTGATGTACGCGCTCATCGAGAAGCACAACCGTCTCGCATTACCATTCTCGGCGTTCATCCTGACCCTTATGGGGGTAAGCCTTTCCTCCAGAAAACGAAGGGGAGGCATCGGCCTGAACATAGGAATAGGTATCGGTCTCAGTTTCACCTACATCCTCTTCATGCGGTTCAGCCAGATGTTCGTCTATTCGGGAGCGTTGCCTCCGGTGGTCGCACTTTGGCTTCCTAACGTGATATTCGGTATTATCGCCGCCGTTTTGTATATTCGAGCTTCTAAATAACTTAATATTTATGTCACAACAAACCTTATCCCCACTGAAACGATCCATTGTCGGAGTTCAGTTCATGTTTGTAGCTTTCGGTTCCACAGTACTGGTTCCACTTCTGGTAGGATTCGATCCCGCCATCGCTCTCCTCGCGGCCGGTCTCGGCACTCTTCTTTTCCATGCCGTCACCGGAGGCAAGGTTCCGATCTATCTCGGCAGCAGCTTCGCGTTCATAGCCCCGATCATCAAGGCTACCGAACTCTACGGACTGTCGGGAATGTTCTGCGGGCTCGTCGCTGTGGGACTTGTGTACATTCTGATGAGTTTTCTGGTCAAGTTGTTCGGTGTCAAGTTCATCAAGAAACTATTCCCGCCGATCGTGATCGGACCGGTCATCATCCTCATCGGTCTTTCCTTGGCCGGAACGGGAGTCGATATGGCCAGCAAGAACTGGATCCTGGCTCTCGTGTCGCTCTTTGTGGCGATCATCTGCTCGTGCTGGGGTAAAGGTATGATAAAGCTCATCCCGGTTGTGTTCGGCGCACTCGCCGGCTACATCGTGGCCGTGATATTCTACAGAAGCTCAATGGATTTCTCGGGAGTCGCGAACGCTCCTTGGTTCCAGCTTCCGCATTTCTCGAAGATGAGCCTCTCCTGGCAGGCGATCGTGTTTATGGCTCCTGTGGCCATCGCTCCGATCATCGAGCACGTTGGTGATGTCTATGCCATCAGCGAGATCGCCGGTAAGGATTTCGTCAAGGATCCTGGCCTTCACCGTACGATGCTGGGCGACGGTCTTGCCTGCACCCTCGCGGCATTCCTCGGCGGCGCTCCTGTGACGACATATTCAGAAGTGACCGGCGCCGTGTCGCTCACCAAGGTGACAGACCCGGCTTGTATGAGAATCGCCGCTCTTTCCGCTATTCTGATTTCCCTTGTCGGAAAGGTCGGCGCGGCGATCCAGACCATTCCGACTGCCGTTCTCGGTGGCATTATGCTCCTTCTTTTCGGTAGCATCGCATCCGTCGGAATCAGCAACCTTGTGAAGGCTCAGATTGACATGAACAAGACCCGCAACCTGATCATCGCCTCCCTCATCCTGACCATCGGAATCGGCGGCGCTGTCATCAGCTTCGGCAAGTTCTCACTCGCCGGCATCGGCCTCGCGTCAGTCGTCGGAGTTATCCTGAACCTCATCATCCCGGACAAGAAAGAGTCTGAAGAAGCTAACGCTTAATGAATATAAAGGTGTGCCCTATGAATATGATAGGGTGCACTTTTTTTAATGAATATTCTGACATGAGAATATGAATGCATTGAAAGTCAAGATAGTAAACAAAAGCCAATGGCCCGATCCGGCTTACGCCACTGAGGCGTCGGCCGGGATGGACCTTCGGGCGAACATCACCGAGCCGATTGTGTTGAAGCCATTGGAAAGGGTTCTGGTGCCCACGGGCATATTCATTGAGCTTCCTGTTGGCTATGAGGCGCAGGTCCGCCCCCGCAGCGGCCTTGCCACGAAGCACGGCATCACCGTGATCAACAGCCCCGGGACCGTGGATGCGGATTACCGTGGGGAACTGAAGACTTCGCTGGTCAACCTATCCAACGAGCCGTTCGAGATTGTTCCCGGCGAACGCATCGCCCAGATGGTTGTCGCCCGCCACGAGCGGGTTGAGTGGGAGGATGTTGAAGTTCTCTCTGAAACCGAGCGTGGTGCAGGTGGATGGGGCAGCACGGGGAAGCGCTAGCACTTTCCTGTGCTGGTTCACCCCCAGTCGCTTCGCGACAGCCCCGGTGGGGCATTGGGGACCGTATTCCCCAAACCCCTTGCGTCGCTTCGCACTGCGTGCGCTATACCTTTCACCCCCAGTCGCTTCGCGACAGCCCCGGTGGGGCATTGGGGACCGTATTCCCCAAACCCCTTGCGTCGCTTCGCTCCGAGTTTGTTGTTTTGCATTATTACTATTATATTTAAGAAATATTTTTGGATTTGTTTTCTAATATGGATGTGCAGAGATTATATTCGGCATTTTTGGAATGCGGGCGTGTGACGACGGACAGCCGTGCCATCAGCGGCGGCGAGATGTTCTTCGGACTGAAAGGCGAAAATTTCGATGGTAATGAATATGCTCTCAAAGCTCTTGAGGCAGGGGCACGTTATGCCGTGGTGGATGAAGGTTCGACAGCGGCTGCTTCGGGAGATGCCCGTCTGATTGTCGTGCCGGACACGCTGGAGGCCTTGCAGGCTCTCGCACGTCACCATCGTGAGAACACTTTTGTGGATGGCAAACGTCTGACTGTCATAGGATTGACCGGAACCAACGGCAAGACCACCACCAAGGAACTGATCACGAGAGTGTTGTCCGTGAAGTACAACGTCACGTCCACGCAAGGCAATCTGAACAATGACATCGGAGTGCCTCTGTCTGTCCTGAACATCAATTCCGAGACGCAGCTTGCAGTCATTGAGATGGGGGCGAATCATCCGGATGACATCGAGAAACTGGTGAAGGTCTGCGAGCCTGACTATGGTCTTATCACGAATGTCGGCAAGGCGCACCTGCTTGGGTTCGGTAGTTTTGAGGGCGTGAAGAAGGCCAAGGGAAAATTGTACGATTATATTTCCGAGCACGGAGGAAGCATATTCCTGAATGCTGATGACGAGAATCTGGCCGCTATGGCCGCCGAGCGTAAAGGCTTGAAGGTCATTGAATATGGCATCGGTTATTGGAACGCTATGGTTCTGCCGTCCGATGCGGACCATCCTTTTGTCCGGATGGCCATTCCTGACTCAGTCGCTGAGCCTGTCGAAACGAAAGAAGGCACCGAAAACCTGCTGTGCCTCGAAACTCACCTGGCCGGTTCGTACAATGCCAACAACATAGCCGCCGCCATCGCTGTAGGCCTCCATTTCGGAGTGTCCCTCGAAGACGCAATCCAGGCCGTGAGTGAATATATTCCTAAAAACAACCGCTCGCAGTTGGAAAAGACAGATCGCAACATTTTGATAGAGGATGCCTACAACGCCAATCCGACGAGTATGGCGGCCGCTCTTGACAACCTTGCCACTGTGCAGGCTGCACATAAAGCCGTAATGATAGGGGATATGCGTGAACTTGGCACGGAGTCTGTCGCCGAGCATATTGCCATATTAAAGAAATTGGCATTGATGGATTTGGATCTTGTCTGCCTTGTAGGGGAAGAGTTCCGTAAAGCTCTTGACTCGGAACAGATGGTTCGACAGGCTCGCCATCCGTTCGCTTTGGGCGCTGAGCCTGTGGTTCGACAATGTTCGCCAACCAGCGAAGTGTCCCCCTCAAATACGAAATGGTTCCCGACCTCGGATGATCTGGTTACTTGGCTGAAGTCAAACCCAATCTCCAACCACACAATCCTAATCAAAGGCTCCCGCGGGATCCGGATGGAGAAGATTTTGTCAGAGTTATAGGGAACTTCCTCTCGTCAAAAATCATAGTGAGCCCAGTGACAGGTACTTTGTCGATGCGAGTCTGGATGACATATCTGGCAAGCATTCCGACAAAGTAACCTATTGTCAGTCCGACAATTGTCCCGACAATCACATCACCGAGGTAATGCTTCCCGACGAATATCCTGCTGACAGCCACCAACGCCGCCCACGTCAACGCGAACTTGTAGAAGCCGTTGTAGGTGTGTGTGCGGTCGTTTCTGAATCCGATGATCAGGCACATCACAAGGGCGAAGGCATTTGCCGCATGCGCCGAGAAGAACCCGTAGAACCCTCCGCGGCCTTCCAGCACGTTCAGCCCTCCGAGGAGCATCCTCGCGCTGTAGCTTGGCCTGAGTCTATCGACTGAATGTTTTACGATCGTGGAGAACTGGTCACACAGCCCGAACGCGATTCCGACAGAAACCAGCACAACCAGAGCCTTTTTCCATCCAAGCCTTCTGAACAGGAAATATGCGCAGATCGCATACGCCGGGATCCACACCGTCTTGTCCGACATCAGCATCCAGAGCTGGTCCGTTGCCGGCGTGCTGAAACTGTTCAGAAACAGGGTGGCGTTCTGATCAATCCTGTGCAGGAATCCTATGAGTGAAGCGCTGACCATAGCATATCCTTTAAGTCCTTGATCCCCTCACCACTGACCGATGAGATGAACACGTGAGGAATTCCCTTAGGCAGCGACGGCTCGATTTCTTTCTCGATGTCCTTGTCGATCAGGTCGCATTTGGTGATGGCCAGAACCCGATCCTTGTCCAGAAGTTCGGGGTTATATTCCTTAAGCTCGTTGAGCAGGGTCTCGTAGCTTGCCTTGATGTCGTCCTCTTCCGCGGAGACCATAAAGAGCAGCACCGAGTTCCTTTCGATGTGGCGGAGGAAGCGTATTCCTATGCCTCTTCCTTCGTGCGCCCCTTCTATGATTCCAGGGATATCCGCCATTACAAATGACTGATCGTCATAATATTGTACGATTCCAAGATTCGGCTCCAGCGTCGTGAAAGCGTAGTTGGCGATTTTAGGTTTCGCCGCCGTGATCGCCGCCAGCAAGGTTGATTTTCCGGCGTTAGGGAAGCCTACAAGCCCCACATCAGCCAGCACCTTGAGCTCCAGGATGAACCATCCTTCCTGCCCATCCTCTCCCGGCTGCGCATACCTTGGAGTCTGGTTGGTGGCTGTCTTGAAGTTGTTGTTGCCCAGACCGCCACGTCCTCCCTTGCAGAGAATCCGCGTCTCTCCCGGCTCCATCATCTCGAACAGCACCTCTCCGGTCTCCGCGTCCTTCGCCACGGTACCCACCGGCACGTCCAGAATGATGTCCTCTCCGTTCTTGCCGGTGCGAAGTCCGCCCTCTCCGTGTCCTCCTTCCTCTGCCTTGATGTGCTTGCGGTACTTGAGGTGGATAAGCGTCCAGAACTGCGGATTGGCCCGAAGGATGATATGTCCCCCACGGCCTCCGTCTCCGCCGTCCGGTCCCCCCTTAGGCACATACTTCGCCCTGTAGAGATGCATCGATCCCGCACCCCCGTGCCCCGAAGCGCACCAGATCTTCACGTAGTCTATGAAATTGCTTTCTGCCATAACAGATTATAAATCAACTTGTTTGTTTATGCCATATTACTCAAAAGTAACAAGGAGTAACAAAACTAACCCCAATCAACAGCACCATCCACTACTTTCAGTTTGTTACCAGGTCCTCGAAAAATCTACGTAATCACATTCTTTTAGATCTGTTTTCCGTCTTTTGGGTGTCAAGGAACTATCATTCTGGAAGGATAATTATATGCGTTTTTGACCGTCAAATCTCACGCATTCTTCCTTTTATCTTGCAAAGATAATCATTTTCAAGACTTCTCGAAAATAGAAGTCGCTTCTATTACGACTCCCGCTCCCTACTCCTTAAGCGGATTTGACACATAATAAAGACTCCCGCCTGGCTTATGTCAGACGGGAGTCCGCGGAAGATTGAGGCGGAGAATTACTCGCTCACGAAGAGACCCTGGACAAGGACGTCTCCAGACTTCTCACCGGTGGCGGTGTTGACGTAGAAGTACTTGAAGAAGACCTTGGGGTTGCCGGCGGACGGAGCTCCGTACTTGCCGTCGTACTTGGCCTTGATGTCGATGGCGGTGGCGGTGGCCACGGGGGTCATCGGATTGTCGATGGCGGCAGCCTTGCTGTACGCACGGGTGATACCGTTGCTCTGGGGCTCGCTAGCGCAGATGACCAGCTTGAGGTTGGTCACGTCAGCGGGGATGCTGGCTAGGGTGAAGGTCATCGCACTTGCATTGATGACCACGGTCGCAGAGTCAGGAGCCTCTACGCCGGAGAGAACAGGGGGCGTGGTCAGGATGTTGCCTCCGCAGAAGACCACCCAGTAGTTGAGCCTCATGAAGAGGTTGCTGCCGGAGATCTTGGTCTTGGTGCCGAGGACGGACTTCGCCTCTGCGGTGTTCGCAGCGGAGTTCCAGGCGAGGATCTGGGCGTTGGTCAGACCCTGCCATGCCTGGCTGAGCTGCTTGAAAACAGACTTCACGGATGCCTGGTAATTGGTACCGAACCCTCCGCCGTATCCGCGGTTGCGGATGTACTTGCGACCACGAGTCTTTGCCGCGGTCACTCCCTTTGCGGAACCACTCATTTCCTCAAAGGCAATAGAAGGAACGTACTTCATTTTGTTTTAATTTATAGGGTTAAACAAATGGTTTATTCTGATGTATTGTCATTGTTATCTCGGACCAGGAAAGCGTACACAAACGGATCGTGAGCTGCATCGAAGAAACCCATTACGCGACGCTGACTGGTGAGAACCTTGTTCTCGATGTGGGCTTCCGCCATACCGTCGCGATTGGGATGCATCTGGTTACCACCTCCACAGATTGGAACATCTGCGGTGATGTCTGCTGGTAACTGCTCCATCGTCACCTCCCACAGCGCTTCCCTATAGGCGTAAGTGACGCCGGAGAACTTCAGGTGGATAAATACCCAGTGCTCGAACTCACACATAAAAGTTTCATAGTCAAAGCGCAGGTAATTGCCCTCCGTGGTCATCGTAAGGCGCTGCATGGTGCTCTTGATGGTATTTCCGCCTTGATTCAACTGCGGGTAGAGCGTGACGATGTAGATGAAGAGCGGGCCGTTCTCGTCGAACCAGGGCTGATTCTCGATGACGATGGTGTTCTTGTCCTTGATCCAGGACTTGAGGACGGTACCGCCATCATATACGGAGTCACCCCAGGAATAGTGGTAATCCTCGACAAAGCGGATAAAAACGCCACCTACAGCGCTGCGGTCGATGGTCAGATCCGGAACGTAGATTTCCAGCTGGTCGCAGGCCTGGTAGTCGGCATTCGTCGGGTCAAACGTGAACTTGGAGTTCAGCACTACGTAGTTGGAAGCCTGGTAATCCTTGAAGGTTATCTGGCCGGCACCGAAGTTATTTCCTGTACTGTTGAACATAGCGTTTCCGATTGAAGGTTAGTAGATGATTCCGGAGCCGAAGCATTCCGTAGGCATTACGTAGTAGCCGCCTCGGTGTGCAAAAGTCATCTCTGCGCCACTGCTGTAGTTGCGGATATAGACGAGGTAGGACTGCGGTATAATCTTGCCGTCAGCGCCGTTTCTTCGGCCCAGACAGATGCCGGTACCGATGACGTCAGCAGGAAGCTGGCGGTCCAGATAAACCTCGGAAGAAGCGACGTTGCTATGGCCCAGGCACATTGCGTTGAACTCTGCCACGGGAACACCAGTGGAGAAGTCCACATCCAGCGAAGAGACGTGGCTTTCCTCGTTCGGGTCAAGGTCGTCCATCGTAGCACGGACACGCTGCCCAGACGGGCTTTCTCCGGTCACTATGGCCACGTCCCGGAGCACCTGACCAGCGAAACCGGTGGCCGTGTCCATCCAGTAGGATTCGACAAATACCTTCTGGCCCGGAACTGGTTCCACGCCGATGGCTTTAAAGTACAGCGTGGTCACGTCTGCCTGACCCCAGTCATCCTCCATACCGGAAGAAACGATAACTGTCTTGCTCCAGCCGTTGGAGATGCCGACACTCTGGGTGCCGGACATCTTCTCACGACCAGTTTGTAAGGGGATGGGGCGTGCTTGATGCCGTTGATGGCGATGAATTCGGGAGTAACGACCGCCTCGTCGTAAACTACGTTGGGAATGGTTCCGTGATAGGAAGGCGCATCCCTGAGGATGGGCTCTCCTGCCATGACACGATTGGAGTTGAGACGGACGAAAGCGTTGTGGCCGGTCATGGTCACTGCCTCTCCGAAGAGAGAAGCTCCTTTGAGATGTCCAGCCAAATTCTCCCAGGCTCTCATTTGGGAATCGGTGAACTGGCCGGCTTGTCCGGACTGCTGACCGCATACCGCTCTTCTTATGATGTGCGGGGGCTGGTAGCGCAGGCCTTTCGTGCGTTGGGGCGAAGCGAGTCTCTGTGCGGCTTGCCCATGCAGAGTCTCGCCGCGAAGGGTGGCAATGAAAGGGTTTCTTCTGCGGCGGTTGAGCCGCAGAGGAGACAACCAATTATTATTATCCTCCTACTTTGCCCATCGGCCTTGCTTTCATTGAAAACTATAGTGACATTGTGACAAGATGTCCTTTTGTCACATCGGCATTACAGGAACCAGAGGTTGTTGTAGTCGGCGGATTCCGGGATGTGGCCTGCCGTGAAGAACGGTGCGATTTCGGCGACCATCTCGGGATACTTCGTGGTGACCGGAAGGTTCTGTTGTGAGACTGACTTCCAGTAGATCCTGCTGAATTGATAGACCTGGTCGATGAGTTGGCGGATGGTGTTCTGGTCGAGTTCTTCCTGGGCGTTGGGGCTCCAGATTTTGAGTTTCACAGGGAACGGGTAACTCTCAATGCGGCCGTAGTTGTTCTCGTAGCGGGTGTTGTTGCAGAGAAGGTAACGATAGCCTCCAAGATTGATGTACCGTCCACTGTATGGCATCTTGTCCGGGCTCTTGGCATCGAATACAAATATGTCTTCCGATTCGGTCTTGTTTATAGTGACGATGAAAATAGGGATAGGCAGATTGAGAGATTTCAGTGCATCTTCTATCACCTGGACTTCTCGTTCGTTCATATCCTTGTAATAGTGAATGATGAGCCTGTCGGGGTTCTGGATGGTGTTGCTGAAATCTTGTATGGCCAATTTGATGGAGCCACCGAGTTCATCGATCTCATCCTTGCGGAAATACTGGAATGAGTTAAACGCTCCCGTATTGTCAAACGAAAATGCTGAGCCAATGTATTTGGTGCCGGTGAGACGGTTCCTGAAGGTTCCGACGCCGATTACAAGTTCGCGCTTATCTGGGACATTGAGCCGCCAGGGAGTGCCGCCGAGTTTGGCATTGATGGCGATGGACATATTCTGGAGCGTATAGCCGAAGTAGTATTTGTTCGTCCTCTTGTCATCAGCAATGCGCTGGATCATCTTATCGGTCTCGATGCACTGGACTGGAATGCCGTAATTGAGGAAGAGTTCCTTGACGGAATAGTAGTCCTGGAGTTTTTCGTAGTCCCGGATATTCTTGCTTACTGGTGTCATATAGATCCCGATGTAAGAAGCTGACTTGTCGAGGGCAGGCTGCATCTGCTGAAATTTAGTGCGGATCTCCTCATAGGGATGGTCAGAACTGAAAGCTATGCCAGTCTGGTAAGTGAAAGGACAGTTCAGGTAGGTTTCAAGCCCCTTGTAGTCGCCGTAGCCATTTTTGAAATAGGTATTGAGGGTGTTGGCATCTTCTTTATGGTCCTGGTGGCCGATGAAAAGCAGCTTGATGTTGCTCGATGACGGGCCTCGGAATGGACCATCGTTCACGCCTTTGCGTGGTACATAGTTGGTGGCGCCTCCTGCGAAGACAAGCTCCTTGCTGGCTGGGTTGACCCTGCCCGCCTCAACGTGGATGTATTGATTGTCGAAAGGAACGACTTTCAGGAAGCCTTCCGTGTTGAGGTAGTGCGAGATGAAGCCATCAATCTTGGCGCAGTTCTTCTTGTACCTGCTCTCTGGACGGGAATAGGGATTGTCTTCCTCGTCCGCCATGCCGAGATAGAGTTCCAACCGGCTGTTCATAATGGGATGGACATGGGAATAATCCACCGTCTCACCATTCTCCACATCTTCCTTGAGCAAGGCGTATTTGCGTATGGAAAAAGTGCGGCGATGGTTTTTGCCGACCCGCTTTGTTACAAGAACCTTCCCGAGCAGATCCACGGGGTTGGTGCCTGGCTGTGCGAAGGGATCGCTAAAGGACTCGTTGTACTCGTCAACCATCTCCTTGACAGATTTCTGTAGGATGCGGGCGGGACGGTCGTAGGAGATCACCAACATCGGAGCCCGACGGAAATAGTCGTAGCTGATGCGGATGGTGAAGCGGTCGTAGCAGGAAAAGAATTCCGTTGATTTCTTCTTGGCGTCTTTGTTGCCTACCCAAACCTGCGTGTCGTGTACGAATGTCTCCTGAGCCAGATTACCACGGTCGCGGAAGTAATGCAAGATACGACGGTTGTAGTACTTTTTGGCAAGGTGGAAGTTGGCACCGGCGGAGAGGTCAATGGATAAAGGAATGAAGTCATCGACAGGCCTGTCGAAAGAAGTGAAGACCGGCTTGTCTTTGGGCAAGTCCGGGAACAGTTCTCGGACAGCGGGAGAAATCAGCTGGTCGGTCTGAAGGCGCCCCAGCGGGATTTCCGGTTTGTCGGTAGCGGAGAAATAAAACGTAACAGGCTCCGCCGGGAAGCAGAACGGCAGAGCATTGATGAAAAGGTTCTCGGAGGGTTTCACTCCGGCTGATGGATTGGTATTTCCGATCATATATCGAGAATTTGGTTTACATTCAAAGGTATGAGCCTATTCGCTCCTGGAAGCCACGCCAGAGGCTGCCAATGCGACAGAGACTATCGGATACCGACTTCCAAGGGTCTGAGTACTGAATAGAGGCAAGTGCGTCCAGGCGGAGTGAGATGTCTTCGCCCAGCGTCTTGATGGCAGATGCGATTTCCTCGCGGGAAAGGCTTCCGATGCGGTCAAGGCCGGCATTGTCGGTTTCGTAGTAGCCGATGTCGAAAAGGAGATTTTCCATCTTGATGTCTGTCTTCTCATTCCGTCTCGGAGGAACCGGGACCGGCGCAATAAGCGTATAGTTGTCTTTCTCCTGCTCCTTTGTCTGCCAGTAGAGTTCCTCAACATCGTTGATGTCCGAACCAAGAGTGGAAAGGCTTGCCAGCAGGTCTTCAAGGACGCTCATACCCACTTCCAAAGGAATGTGCTCCAGCAGATACGCCGATGCATTGATTCCGTCATCCAGCAGGCTGATGCTGTCGTGGATGGCGGAGAATTTCTTTTGGAGGCGGGAGGCCGTTATTTTTGATGACGCACTCATGGTCGATGTTTTTTCAATTGTTCGACCACAAAGTTAGCGCACAACTGTGCACGCTATCTGCACAGAAAAAAGAAAGTAGTGAAAACTTATTCGGACCGGTACTTTTCGGCCATACCGGAAACGATTGCTGCCATCTCCTCACGGAAAGATTCCGGAGAGACTACTTCAAGGTCTGCTCCGAAGGAAAGTAGCAGAGAACGTAGTTCGTAGTTATCCTTGACTTGCAGCATGAAGTAAGCGTATCCGTCGTGCGTATCTTGCTGGGGCTCGCTTTGAGACTCGTGGAGAGGCTTATTGCGTATGTACTTAGCTTGTTTCTCTGACACCCGGATAACCACATCCATTGTAGGAGCACGCTGGTCTACCGACACCCCTACTACATCCTCGAAAAATTCGTCGAAGTCGATTTCAGCAGGACATTCCTCAAACTGCTCATCTTCTTCCGCGACGGAACTGATCCGATCAAGGGCGACATTCGTAATACGGGTGGACCCCAGCGTGCAGCCGAACAGGAACCAGCGATTGTTATACTGCTTGAGGTAGTATGGACTTAGCACCAGATTTCGCTGCGGCCTGTCGAACGGCTTGTACACGATGTGAAGAACCCGCTTATTGATGATTGCATTGAATATGGGGTTGAAATACTCCAGCCCCTTAAGGTATGGATTGTTCTGAAAACTGACCGCAGAACTTGTGTCCGCTCCCAGTCCATAGGTCGCCTGCATACGGTTGGAGACTTCTTCGACCCATTCGAAATTCGGCATACCTTTGAAGCGCTGGAGCATAATGAGGGTATCCCGAAGCTGACGGGCTTCGTTGGGACTCATGGGGCGTTTATTGATGGAGAAGTCCTTGTCTGAATAACGATAGTAGATTCTCTTGCCATCTCGGCAGTGGTCCAGCGGAACGGCCCAGCCGGAATCGCTCTCCATGAAACGGATGTCGTCGAAAATCTGACGCCGCTTCACCTCTGCATCTTTCCCCAGATACTCCCGCAACGATTCGTTGCAGGCCGAGATCAGATCCTCGATATAATACCGCCGGCCCCAGTTAGAGAAACATCTATCCAGGGCCTGGTAGCGGATTGTAGCGAGTTTGGTCTGAGACATTTATTCGTCGGATTTAGTCCTGTGCTTCGTCGGGATTTTCTGAATGGAAAAAGATGTCTTCACGGAATAGTATATCAACATAATCATCCTCAGAAAGCGTCTTCCCATAACCAACTTCAGAAAGGAGGTAATTCAACATTACTTTACCTCTGCTGTATATTGATTTATCGTCCCATTTTTCATAATTCAACAGTTCAGTCTCATTACGCGTGCCCGTGGCATATCTTTTTCTCTTGTCCTCCCAGCTTTGATTTCCGAGACTTTCGTTTTTAGACAGGGGAACAACGGCAAAATTACCTAATGAGTTTACGATGATGTTTTTCGCTTTATTGATTTTGTCGATCTCCTCCGCACTAATAGGCAAGGAAGATATATAGGCATCAATAACGCCGGGCCAGTTGCTCTGGTCTTGCGGCAAGACGTGCTCGAGCGAATGCTTATAAAAATCTTTCCACGCTATTTTGGGGTAATCCTTATCATCTTGCAAATGATACTCATACATTATCAGGAAATACTTGAGAACATCTCCCCAACGATAGAATCCTTTCTTGCCCCGCACATAATCAAACATACCTACACAATTCGACTTAAACGATTCAAATTCAATTTCAGAAGCCAGAAGCTTATTGAAATCTTCAATGATTGCATCCAATGAATCATAAGTCCGGTCCTCATACTTTACATCATTTTCGTAGTAGAAACTATAGAGTTCCCTCGCCCTTGTCACCAATGCACGTTCGTCAATTACGAATGCACCAGGAATCCTGTTTCTGAAAAGTATCTTAAGAAGCAATGTTTGAAGGACTTCAAATTTCTTCTGTTCTGCACTCTTGTTATCTGAACAATTCACATATATTTTGGCCACGGCCAAGATTATCTTGACAAAACTCGTATTGCTCAGGTATAGGGCTCTAAGAATACTATCATCTTGACTTGTAGAGACTTCTACCCAATATTCGGAGAATTTACCAAGCCCATTAATGAAGTTTTGGATTTTCTCATTTGTGGCCTCTTTCTCACCGTATTTCTCTGGATGCCGACTGAAAATCTGGAACACTTTCTCTTCTGATTCTGACTCGGAAAACACCTGATATTGTGCAAGCCTATATACAGAAAGGAAGTCCGCGAGAAGACGATTCTCGTTAAGCTCATCACTTTTACCCAGAAGGGTATAGATGTCACCCCAAATATCCTGTATATCTACCCGCAATTTTGGATTGTCGTGAATTAGATATATCAGGCGATTCTTGAGTTTCTCGAGTGTGCTCAACGGTTTACCACGGTTATTCATTGTTTCGAATACCATTTGCACATCCATATCGTCTTCCACTTTCCTTACATCGAAAAACAGCCCAGTTGTAACCTTCTTAAAAACAATCTCTTTCTCGGCCTCATCCAATTTGCTCACTTTCTTATTGAAGAATTCCTGGGCATTCAAGAGGTTCTTACGATAAGTATTTGATTCACTACTATCACTGATAGTCTTGTTGTGAGTCAGAATACGCTCAAGTGTTTTTATGTTTATATTTTCTCCTGAATAAGCAAACAGCAAGCATACTTTGCTCTTATCTCTGTCATTCAAATGCACTAAAAAATGTTTTCGAAGCGTCTCAACAGAGTCATCTCCGAAGAACTCTTTCCCCGAGTAGAGCAATTCAGAAAGCAAAATAAGAATTGTGGTAAGCCTCTGCTGCCCATCGACTACATTATAGAATTCCTTTCTTGCCCAATTGTCGGTATCTGGAACTGGAATCTTTTCTATGCACAGCATTCCAGTGTAATGAGGTTTGAGGCTACCATCAGTTTTATGCTGCATGTCGAGAATATCTTCCCACAAATCATCAAGTTGTCGATCCTTCCATGCGTATCCCCGTTGATAATCGGGAATCCTGAATGCATAACCATGACTGAATAGCTTATCTAAATTGAATGAATCCATATATTCAAATGATTGATTATTAGTAGTGTATACTATTTCTCCTCTGTATGAATGTCAAGGCCAAGCTGTGATGCGGACTCCTTGACTGACTTGTAGGTCTGAGAGTTCTCGGTGAGAGGACTTGCCTCGGTATTCTTCGCCGTGAATTTCACCTCGATCTTGAGGCGATTGTTCTTTAGCATATTGATGAAGCTGGGCCACAAGTATGTCCAGTTTTCCATCGGAACAACTCCTGATACTTCCAAGGACTTGAAAGTCTTGACAGTTTCCGGGCCGGGAGTCGGTTCAGGTGTCGGCGTAGGTTCGGGAGTAGGCCTAGGTTGAGGTCCGGGCTGGGGGCCAGGTTGCGGGGTGGGCTCCGGCTGTGGCTCGTGGACGGTCTTATCGACAATCCACACTCCGTCATCTTCAGGGTTTAGGAACGGAATTGCTATATGCTCATCAATATGCGTAAAGTCAGGTGCAGTCCCGTATGCAACATTGAATTCTCCGACACGGCAATAATTGCTGACGCAATCTATTACAGCCTGGGGACCGGAGATCATAGGCTTATCGTCGTAGCGCAGGAATGCCTCGAGAACATCTTTGACACGAACCGGTTTCTCAACTGTAGGATACAAGCCAGCATCGCTCAGCGTGTTCCGTCCTATGGATTTGATTATCCATTCTTCCTCAACGAGCGTATTGAACACATCATTGGTGAGGTAGTTGCGCAGGCTGGCTGAAACAGGGTGAATGCTTAGCATTTCTATGCCCTGTGTCTCCCGATATTTAACGGCCGTCGTGTAGGCTCCAATCAATGCTGTTTCAATCTCGCGTTCAAATGTGGCCTTCCTATCGGTTACATCCGATTTCTGGTCTTTTTCGAGGCTGCCGGCATACTCGTCAAGAATCTTCTTGCAAGCAAGGAAGTCTTTAATCTTCTCGGAAAGGATTGCGTAGCCATGCTCCGTACAAAGCAAGAACAGCATCGTATTCCTATACACACGCGGAGAGTTTCCCTTGGTAGTGGCAATCTTCTTTATCTTGGCCTTCACTCCTTCATTCAGTGTGGCAGAAGTGAGCGTATCAGGGCCGAAGATGACAAGAGCCAGATTTTTCTGTTCCGGAATATCTGCCGAAGGCTCAATCATTATCTTGGAGAAGTTGCTTAGATAACCACTTCCGGAGACGAGGCGGTTCTTTATTTCGGTCTTGATTGCGCTTGTTGCAATGTCAGCCTTGGCCTGGTTGAGCAGAATGTTCACATTCGGGCGTGCCTCGAACCAGTATTTCGCCTCGCCAACGTGGGAAGAATACAGATAGTGGGCAGATGTCTCAAGCTTACCGATGGCGGTATCGATGAAACTGTGGTTGAATGCGGCGGGGCGCATCATACAGAGCTTGAGTTCCTTAAGGTCAATGCCTACTCTCTGATGGCCTCCAATGGAAGCCAGCATGACTGTTGTGGCAACACCTTGTGCGATCCTGTATTTGTAAAGGTCGGATGTAACGTCTTCGTTGTCGATGTGGTAACTGTTGCTGACGGTACCCATTACATCGGCGTTGAGAACTGTATCCCACTGAGACCCCTTGAGATTGGCTATAGTGCCCGTCAAGGTCGGAAGATTCGCCAGGTTGAGGTCGGATGTCTGAATGAGCCCATTTGAACCGACCAGAGATGAACGTCGCTCCCAAAGGTCTTTTACGATGGATGCGAGGAGGCGCAGCACACCACGGGTGCGCTGGAAGCGGTTATCCTGCGCCCAACGTAAGTGAAACATATTGATGACTTCCGGATGGAAAGGATATGATTTGCGAATCAAATCCGGATATGTCCCATCATTCGCATAAGCAGGGAGATAGGCTTTTCGGCTATTGTAATACTTGCGGTAACGCTGAACTATGTATTCTATAGTCTGCTTCTCTCCGATGGATTCGAACAGGCGGCGACGGATAACTTCGAAGATTTCATTATCGTCAACTGGTTTGATGTTGGTGCCGACGCGAATGACACGGGCTTCAAGAGCAGAAAGTATTTGGTTACCAATAGGGCTTCCGGCCACTTCCGTACTGCTCGAAGGCAAGGTGGTAATCAGAACGGACTTGCGCACGGTAGGAACGGCTTCCGTGAGCATCTGCATAAAGGAAATGGTCTGATCGGAAAGTGTGCTGTTGCCCACAGTAATGCCTGCGGCCTTATTGCAATAGTCAGCCAACTCATCCACGAGAATAAGGGCAGGAGCGGCTTCTGCGAGGACTGGTTTGAAAACCTCGTCGGTCGGAGCAATCAGTCTCTCGTCGTTGGCGCGAACCTTTTCGTAACCAGCCTTGCCGCCAAGTCTGTAGGCGAGTTCACCCCAGATGGTGTGAATGTGGACTCCTTCCTCAACAGTATGGCCTTGGACTGCGTCAAGGGTGTTGTTTGTGAAAACGGCGACTTTTGCGTTTTCGAATTCAGGCTTGACCCCAACGTTGAGGATACTCTTTGCGTAGGAGTTCAGCATCAAGTCCTTTCCAGCCTTGGCGATATGGTACAGGGTAATCAGGGAGTGGGTTTTACCACCGCCGAAACCAGTCTGGAGAGATATGACTCGATTTTCTGTCTCTCCACCATTCAGCGCGACGATCACACGGTTTGCAATGTCCCGCAGACCGGCTGTGATGTAGGTCTTGGCGAAAAACATCATCGGGTCAAGGTAGACTTCCTGACCTGTTCCGTTTGCCACCTCGTTCAGATTGGCGGCAAACACGGATTCATCGAGGGTGCCATTACGTATGTCCCAGTGCGGAATAACATTATTGAACCAGGCCGGGATAGGGTCGCTCTCATTGATGGTATCTAAGTCCACCTGAACAGTCGGTTGCTGAGGCGCTGATGCCGCAGGAGCCGCAGTTTCCTCAACCGGCTTCGCTGCTTTCAGCCTATCCAGCTCATCAACGAGTTCCGTCATATGAAGGAGCTTGGCAATCTGCTTCATCTTGTAGAAAGCATTGCTTATCTCATCCTCGTCGATGGGATTATGATGAGACAGTTTGTTACGTGTCTGGTGAATCTCATCAAGCCAGGTTGCTACGGAACTCACAGTCCCATATTCCATAACGCCCTCGTGCGACAACTCCTCACGAAAACCTAAAGCGAAACCCTGCAAGTTGTCGAAATCAATGAGAACACTGTGGTCGGTGCCTTCGTCCAGCATCTGGGAGCGGTTGTTCCATGAGGTCACTTGCTTGGCTTTAAAACGCCCGAGCAACACCTCTTCCCAGTCCTGGCGAGGGAAACACTGCTGAATAAAGCTCACTTCAAAGAGACGCATCGCGTCAATGAAGGTGCTGGTTGCTTTGTAAAGATTCTCGTTCATATTGTTGTCTAATAATTATTCTATTCAAGTCCATCGAAGAGGCTTGCTTCCTTTGCCGGTCTTGGCGCCTCTTTGCTTGCACGTATAAGTTCCTCTGCATTTTGTAAAAGTCCAGAGACCTGTTTGTAGTCTTCGCTACTTACTGGAAGTAGTTCTTTGAGAACTACGAAAACTCTCCAGAAATCGTTATTAATGTCTTGCCCATATAGCGCAATGAAAGGTAGCAAATCCGTACGATCACCAATGCTATATAACCACATAGCACGGTGCACTCTATCGATCAAAGGCCTTGATTCCGCATCAAATCGTAGGCTATCTATCTTCCTTTCCTTAAAACTTGCGAGATGCTGAATTCGAGCATTGTCATCCTTAATGAGAATACTTGCAGCGAAAATATCACCGATGTTTACGTTCAATCCTACTCTCGTAAATTTTGTGGCGTCATCAAAATCTGTATCGCCCATCCCATTGATCTCAAGCCAACCAATATAGAACTTCGTGTAATCATCACCCGCGAAATCTCTAATTAGTGCAGTATATGCAGAAGTCCTTGCAAGCTCGAGAAGTTCAGCGACAGTCACATCGCTACCATCCGCTTTTTCCACACTTTCATAATTACCAAAGACGCTTACTGCTTTTCCGAAACAAGCAGTAAGAAGGTCAGCACCCCTGAACCCAAGGGAATATAGATTCTTTACCTCTTCGGCAACTTTCTCTTGAATTGCTTTCTTAATGTTTTTGAAACTTGCAAAACCACTCTTTTCGGATGGCCTACATGCAACAGTAACGGAAGACTCCAATGCATCACCTGAATTGGCAACCATTCGCGTATCTCTTTCAGTATCTATTGCCCAACTTCCCTCTATGTTCATATTGGCGCCGAGAATAGAATTACATAATGTGGTCCAAGCTTCAGTACTTTGGTGTGCAAACATAATACTCACAATGTCGGAAGTTTGAGTCTCAATAGCTTTAAATATTTGTAATAGTTTATTCTCGAAATGCTTCTTCGCTTCCTCTTCGCTATTGTTATGATGATGCTTTAATGCTGTGCACTCTTCCGTTTTTGGAGTTTGCGGCGTAGCAAATATGGATGGATACTCTTCACCTATCATTTTTTGCAACCAAATATAGAAGAAATCCGAAATGTCTGCGTACGCTATCGCATTATAATAAGGCGGATCGGTTACGACTGAAGTTATTGATTTATCTGAAAACTGATTGACATCACCACTTGAGATATTATTCAGAGTGGTCCAGAAGGGGTTCCCACTTTCACTGTTAATATATTCAATAACCCAATCTAATTGATTGATAGCTCCACTCGTAGACTCAGCAAAGATATTCAACTCCGGAAAGTCGGAAATCATTGCAATAGCTTGTCTCCCAAATAGACTCGTTAATTGCTCATTCTGAGGAATCCATCTACCAAAAGAAGTATTGTAAGCAGCGATTCTATCAAACCATAATGATAGATATGTTTTTACTGCTATATCATACTCATCTCCTTTTGTTGGAATATCTTGAATGAGCTTAGAGAGAGATTTCAGAGCGTATAATTGTCTGTCAAGAAACAACTGAGTCCATTTAGTAATTCCCCAAGAAAAAGTATCTCCACCGCCAGAATTCCGTTGCATAGAGGCATTAGAAACAGTCGAGGGATCTATGCTAATAGAGGGCAGGTCGTTATTTGTCGCAATGTCATACTTCTTCCCGCCATTGTCCATAATAGTTGCTAATAATCTTAGCTTCAACCCATTATTCTTTGATTGTTCCTTTACATCGTCTATAGAAATGACGGAGCCACAGCACGGACATGTAACCACGCCTCTATTATTCCAGCCCGGTATACTGCAGTTTCCCTGCTTTATTTCAAAATCTATTTGTGTTCCGTGTATTACAGGATTCATGTATACCTTATGTCGCTTATTGTTTGCAAGATAGAACTGCTTAAGCATCGGCACATCAGCTCCGCAAGATGGGTTTGTGCATTTTACTGTTCTCGCCCAATAGTAAGCGACAGGGTTCTCTCCGTTGTGTAAAGGGTATATACGCCCAAACTCTTCTTTTGCCTGTGATAATATGGTTCTCGCGTAATATTCTACATCGAAAGCCAGTCTGTTTTCAATTGTAATATGCTCAGCATTGAAGAAACCTAAGCGCTTTTCTTCTAACATAGTATGCCCTAATTCTCCATATTTCGCATTAAATGAAGATGAGGAATACGTGATAGGCTTACCATATTTTTGCGGGTACTCCAAAGAAGCCCTCTCAATGATATGTGCAACGGGATTAATATCATTTCCATAACTTCTACACCCTAATCTTGAAGCTTCCAATGGAATTGCACCACCACCCGCAAAAGGGTCGAATACTACAGGCATCCTTTCAAGAAATGCTAAAATCGCATCACTTAATTTTTTCTCAGCTTCCAGTACGGTGTTTGTTTTGATGTGTCGGTCGGGAATTGAATACAATTCATCTTCAACTCTGTTAATTCCTTTTATCGCCAGATCAAAACCGGAACTTAACTGTTCATAAGTATATCCTGGATTGAGGCCAGCATTATATGATACCCAGATTAATTTTCTTGCCAAAAGAATGGTATCCTCATTGTCCTTGCTCTCACTTTTGGATAAGCAGCCTGCCTGTAACTGATCTTTTGATAGCGCATTACCCGCTATCATAGCTTCTTGAGTACTGGGGGAGAATTTCGCAACAAACATCAAAAGACGATTCCTCAAATTGTCTTCCATCACATCCTCGCCAGCAGTGTAAGGTATATCTTTATATGGTGTATATTGAGGATTACTACCGATCAAGGACTTAACTGCCTCAACGAAAGCAGGAGGACAATTAACATCAAGGGGGTCATCGACAAGGCTTGCAAAGACAGATGCTCTGCATATTGGTAAAGGGCGCCTTGCCCACCATATATGGAGTGTAGAGATATGTCCATGATGGATATACTTATCTCGTACACTTTCTGCCGAAATCTCCTTGATCGGCATTGCAACTTCTATGAGTTTCTTCGCTTTCATTCCTTTGTCATTTCGGCTTCAGCCCAGGCTTCAAGCGGAGCCAGGTATTGAACGCCCTTATATAGTTTGGTAAAACTGATTCTTGCTGGATTCTGTATACTATGCAGTTGAGGTTTCTCCTTCTTGCAATCTGTCACGATATAGAGCCACGCCCTTGAGCCAAGCTGGGTAAGACGGTTCATCTCATTGTCGCTCAGTATCACATCGCCAACATCTGCCCTACCCTTGACCTCGATGTACCTCTTGGTGCCATCAGGAGCAATGCTGCGAATATCGTAGCCGAGATTCTGCTTGGAGACATCCTCCGGTTTACGACCTTGAGTCCGCTCATATTCCATCGCTACTTCCATCCCGATTTGCTCCACCTCATCGTCCCTGCTCATTCCGAAATGCTGTTCGTATTCCATCTTGGTGAGAGGGACCACATATGCACAGCCCAAGACTTCCGGAGCCTTTGGTGCCAGTTGCAGCATTTTCTGGATTTCCTCTATGCGTTCCTGACGCTTGGCCTTGAGTTCCTCCTTGTGCTGCATCTTGGTCGTGATGGCGTCGGTGGCCTTGCCGGAGTCGTCAAATAGGAGCTTGGCCTGAAGGTCGTTGATCTCGGTATCGAGGTCCATTATGACCTGGGAGAAGGCTGTGCGCAGGTATTCGATACGCTTGTCGGCATCTTTCTGAACTGACTCCTTTGTGCCCTCGAAGAGTGGCATAGTCACATTTTCGAAGGACCATTCTACGACCTCGTCTTCATTTACTGCTTCCGGTATCTCTACTTCCTTTGCAATCTCGGTAGGGGGCAAAAGGTCGAGGAATTTGGCCGGAGATGTGACGCTGAAGGTACCGTCAGACTGATGTAGCACGATGGCCAGTTGCTCCCCGGCGATATTGTCCTCGCCTTTGGATGGACGGTTGTCCCGAATCTGGCTCTTGACATAGAAGGCGAACATGGCATCGGTGTCTTCCGGGGACACGAGGACGGTGCCTTTGAGCATATCGTTGTGGTATTGCTCCAGGACGCAATCGACGAGAGCATCGAATACCGGATTTCCAGGATTGATATAGTTGAGTTTGCCTACCGGCGTAGCGTGCGGTGGCATACTGAGGAATACACTCTTGTTGAAACAGAAGGTCAAACCATCAAGGGCCTTGACATTGATCTTATAGGCTTTCTTGAGTTGGTGGGCAAGCGGCTCGGGGAATTTGGTGACCTCATAGATGTCTTGCTCGCATTCCCGGTAATTCCCGCCCATCTTCTTGAAGGCACGCTCGAAGAAGAGTTTGATGTAGATAGGCTGCAACCGGTGCTCGTCGGATTCTTCTTTGAGTTCCAGCGCTTCCTTGTAGTCTACGGTGCTATGGGAAATGGATTTCTGCTGTTCATCGATCTTGGCCTTGAAATCAATCTGTAATTCTTTCTCGTCTTTGGAGATGAAGGCGTCAAGGTCGGATGCGTGGCCGTCGAATACGGAGGAGATGATTGCTTCCAGGCTGATGCCTTTGAAGACATCCTGAATCACGTCATAAACACGGTCATCACCCAGGCTTTCGCGGATGATGTCGAGTTTGAGGAGGAGTTTCTTCAAGACCTGGCCCTCGCGGGTGTTGTCAGCAACCATGTTGAACACGAGAACATCACGCTTTTGTCCATAACGGTGGATACGCCCCATGCGCTGCTCAAGACGGTTCGGATTCCAAGGGATGTCCCAGTTGATGAGCAGGCGGCAGAACTGGAGATTGATTCCTTCGCCGGCAGCGTCAGTAGCTATGAGGATCTGTTTGTACGGCGTCATGAAATCAGCCTGCGCCTGGCGGCGGTCTTCCATAGACATTCCACCGTGGATGGTACAGACATTGTATCCGGTGTTGGACAGGCGTTCTTCAAGATACAGGAGGGTGTCTCGGTGCTCTGTGAAGATGACCAGCTTCTCGCCGTCTATGACGCCCTGTGAAGAGAGAAGTTTCTTGAGTTCTTCGTATTTGCGTTCCTCAATATGCTGCTGGTAGAGGTCGTTGGCCATGTCGAACAGGACCTTGACTTCTGCGGCCTCCTTCTTGATTTCATCGAGAGTCTTCCCGGTGGTGAAGAGTTTGAATTTCTTCGGGTCGGAAAGGATGTTGTCGAGGGCCTCGCGGTCTTCATCGTCGAGGTCATCGTATTGGTCGATGTCGTCTACATCCACTTCGTCGAAGTTGATTTTGCGATTCCAGACGGAGGGATTGTTGCCGAACTCATCGACAATGCCCTGGAGAGCATGCCAGCGGCGCTCCAGCGTGTTCTTGATAGCGAAGATGGAACTGACGAGGCGGCGCTGCATCACCTGCAATGCCAGGGAAACGTGGATATTGTTGGTCTGTGAGGCTTCTTCCTTATGCTTGGTGAGATAGCGGGTAACAGCCTCGTATAGCTGTTTCTCGGCATCACTGAGCTGGTAGGATACGGTCTTGGTGAAACGGTCCTTGTAGAGCGGGTTGCCGTTCCAGTCTTTCATATCTTCCTTGAGGCGGCGGATGAAGAACTTGTTGAGACCTTCCTGGCTGAATTCCCTGACTCTCTGGTTGGCGAGGTCTTCGGTTGCGAAGATGTCTTCGTCCAGCAGTTGCAGGAGTTTTTTGAAGGTGTCCTGGCGGCCACGGTGCGGAGTGGCGGTGAGGAGTAGCAGATGCTCGCAATGGCGGGAAAGGGTGTAAGCCGCTTCGTATCGTTTGCTCTTGTAGATTTTTTGGCCGTACTGGTAGGCGGAGAGCTTGTGCGCCTCGTCAAATACAACAAGGTCCCAGGATGTCTGGGAAACCACTTTAAGAACATCTTCACGGCAGAGAAAATCGATGGATGCGACGATTCTGTTGCAGGTCTGGAAGATGGTCGGGTCGGCGGAGAAGGCGCTGCGGTTAACGAGGGTGAACGGGATGTTGAATTTGGCTCCCATTTCATCTTCCTGCCATTGCTTGGTGAGGCCGCCTGGGGTAACGATGAGCACTCGTTCTACAAGAGAACGCATCATCATCTCCTTGAGGAGCAGGCCGGTCATAATGGTTTTACCGGCTCCGGTGTCGTCTGCGAGGAGGAAGCGGATCTTGGGCTGAGGGAGCAGGAATTTGTACACGGCCTCAACCTGGTGTGGCAGCGGGTCGATGATGCTGCAGTTGATGGCAAAGAGCGGGTCGAATTGATAAGCGGACCGGATGCGCTCAGCCTCGGCGAAGAGGACGAATTTCTCGGGATCGCCCTTGAAGTTGAAGGAGCCTTCTTCGGTAAGGATTTCAAGTTGCTCCATTTCCTGGGCGGAGACAACACGGCTGTCGGTCTTCTTAGAATTGACGCCGACGTAATTTAGAGAGTACATTGAACCCAGCCGTTGCACTTTAAGAATTTGCACGGCTTCACCAGGAACGAGGTTCCCGATGATGTTTCCCACTTGTACCATTAATTTGCTTCCTTCGTCTGCCATACTTTTGTGCCTTTTTCAAGTTTCCTGGCACAAAGGTATTTATGTACTGTGCACGCTATCTGCACAATAAAGTACAAATATAACTAAATATGCGTAGAAAACAGCAGGGGAAAGTAAAAAAGTTAATAACAAAAGACTCCGCACAGAGCCGAAACCCTGTGCGGAGAATTCTAAATGGACAACGGATCTACACTTTTTTGAAAGACCCGCGAGCCAGTTTCTCGACCCTTCCTTCGCGGATGGCTCTGTCGATCTGGCGTCGTACCGTCCTGGCATCAATGCCGAATTTCTTGGCCACTCCTGCGAACATGCCAGTCTCGAACGAAGTCGGCAGGGCATCCAGAATCGCAGTCCTGAGTGCGGACTTGAACGAATTGGACACTTTCAGCGTGTTTTCCGAGGACGGAGAGAGCATGTTGAAGACATAGTCGTTGTGGGCGTTGATGACCTCTACAATGGCTAATGCGGTATTGAAATCGGAATTGGTACAGGTGATGGTGCAGCTGATTTCACCGGAGTCCATCATGCGGAGGGTGGAGAGCACCATTGCGATGCGGAGGCAGAGCCAGGCAAGGCGGTGGATGCTGGCCGAGTATTGTCCGCCGTTGATGGCAAGGAAGTCCTGCTTGACGGCTGAAAATACTTCGTTGAATGTGGAGCGCTGCTCTTCGGTAAGGGAGAAGCGGATGGCCCCGTGTTGCATCAGGTCGTTGTAGAAGGTGTGGAACTCCTCGCCAAGCGACTGGAAGTATTCCTCCAGGGACTGCCCTTCAACGTTGTCGGCGAAGCCGTCGCGCCAGGAGTTGTCGGCCTCGATGCAATAGAATGCGAACCGGGACAGCAAGCCGTTTTCGGCGTCCTTGATAAGGGCTGTCAACTGCTCCGGCGTTCCGGAGAGTACTACCGAGAGACGCGGGGTGTCTATCTGGCGGTATTCACCATCGTTGCCCCTCCGAAGGTAGCTGAAACTCTCATGGGCGTAGGCCTTGCGGAATGAGTCGCTGTAGTTGCCGTAGTCGCTCTTGAAGGTGTTGACGACGGTGTCGCCCTCCGTCTCAAAAAGCAGCAGTGTAGCGTTGTCTGCAAGGGCTTCGTTGAAGGATGTAGCGCTGGAGTTGCCCGGTACCCTCAACAGGGATATGGGCGGCTTGTCGGGCGGTACGCGGCCTTCCTTGCGCTTGTTGCGCTGGTAATCGGCCAACTCGGCTTTGTAGTTACTCTTGGCCTCTTTCCATTGTTCGTAGAGGTCGTTGTGGATGGCTTCTACGAGTCGCCAGCAGAGATCGAGTCGGCCTTTTCCGGAACCGGCAGGACCGGGTACGAAGAGGTAAGAATTGGCCCAAATCCGCTTGCCGCTGTATGTGGTGGTAACGGGCATCATGCAGGCTGACAGGACTACAATGGAGCCGATGGTGATGAGGTCCCTGTCCCTGGGCATCTGTACCGTTGCGGCGGCCCTCTGCACAAGGCTCGGGAAGGTGTCGAAGATGCTGTCGGGAAGGGTAGGAAGAGGCTCCGGTGCCTGGTCCTCGTCCAGTTGAACCGTGGAGGCCGGAGTCTTGCTCTGTGAATGTGACATTGTGACAACTTGTCCCTTTGTCTCCTTGGAAGTCGAGATTGTGATGCCGGCTTGCTTGGCAAGGTGAAACAGCGTCTTAATCGTCACTCCTTGACCATGAGCCTTGAGACATTTGTCGTACTGGTGGTCTATATCCTTGTCGGTGACGCCTAGATGCGGCTGGCTGATGGTGCGGAAGAGTTCCCGTCCGGATTCCCCGAATTCGGACTCCAGGGCAAAGCCGAGGCTCACCCATTCGTCGTATTCGGGGGCGATGTCTATGCCCCTCGTTACAATTTCTTGCACGAGAGCATGGACATCGTCAGACGGGTCGGAGTTGCTGTAGTATTCCGCTGGTTTCTCGCGTGCTGCCGGTTGCTCCTGCGCGGCTTCCGCTTCCGCAAGCAGTTCGGCGTAAGTTTTATTCTCCATCTCTATATATCTCCGTAAAAGGGGTTAAAAACTGCTGTGTTGTCATACGGCATGAAGCACGCCCTGCAAATGTCTTTGCCTGAAGGGTCAGCTTCAAGGTCGTATGTCTTCTTGAGATAGAATGATACCATCCGGAAGATGTCGAGGTGCGTCATCGGCGTGCCGTCCGCTTTGCAAGCGTCTGGTATAAGGCCAATTACCCATTTCAACCCGTCGCCGCTGGGCGAGCGGAAAATGAGGACGGTTTCAAACATGTGGTCGAGTGGTAACTTCTGTTTGAGTTCGTCTATCCGGTCAGTAATGTGGTCGAAATCGAGGACCATCAGATGGGAGGCACAGATGAGGTCTCCAGCCTTGCGGGTTACGAAGGTGCCGCCGAAGGTAGCAACATCGAAGTTGGCGCACTTGAACGCACTGCGCTGCTTGGGATCTGCTATGGCGCGGAGTTGCTCTGTGCGCTGCTTGGCATAGTGACCTGTGATGTACCTGTAGGCTCCTTCAGGAGTGATGGTCTTGTGCGGTCGCGTATTGCTGATCGGATGAAGGAAGAAACTGAACTTGGGCGGCGGCATCATTACAACCGGGTGCTCGGCTGGTTTCTCCGCGGGCTTTTTCAACTGCGGCGGCTCCTTGATGTAGAGTTCCGCAGCGAGTTTGTCGAGAAGAGGCTGACCAGTGAGGCCGTAGTAGCGTGCGGCATAGTCGAAGCAGTCGCCATCAGGGACGGTTCCGGATAGGTCGTGGTGCATGGCCTTCTCTGGTGACAGCTTGAGCTCAGGCTGAAGCCGCTCAATCCAGATGTGTAGTGTCTCGGAATCCCCGGCGAGAGGATTGCGGCATATACCGCAATCCCTGCCGGAAATCTTCATAACTACCTCGTCGGGGTGGCCCTGGCGCAGGATGTGGGAGTAAACGCCCGTACCTGCATGGGTCTTGGAGAGTATGAGGGCTTCGTCAATCATTTGTCGTCCTCCTCTTTCTTGTCTCTTTCCTCGAGAAAGTCTCCGCCGTGTTCCTTGTAGAGCTGGCGAAATGCTTTGGCGTAATCATCGTCGCTGTGGAGAAGGTATTCACACATGATCTCTCCAAGTAATCTCGGTTCGCTCATCTCCGACCTCCTTTTCCCAGACGCTGGGTGATTTCCATCGCTTCTCTTTCCAACTCCGCGTCGGTCTTGTGATAACTGCTGGCGAGCCAGTTGTCTATCTCGGACTTGAGGAAGCGAAGTTTCTTACCGTTCTTGTGGAACGGAATCTGCCTTTCGCAGCACCATTGGTAGACCGTGGACTTTGCCGGATGGTCTGGATGGTAATCCCGGAGTTCGGTCATGTTCATCCATTTGTCGGCTTCTTCCGCGGGAGCCTGATGGGTTTCGAGAGCTTTCTCGATGTGTTCAACCCTCTCGATGAGATATGCCATTGCTTTTGGCATATTCTCCAATGATATTGACTTGATGTTATACATAATAAAATTGCCCACCAGGTTTTACCAAGTCACACGGAATGTCCCCGTGGGCCGGCGGCCGGAAGAGGTGTGACTTTGGTTAGGTCTCTCCCGAAACGCAAAGCAAAATTAATCAATGGATTAGTGGTTGATTTTTGAAAAAAAACACTCCACGGAGCGATGCGTGGAGCGTGGAGTGAGAAGCATCCATAAAGAAAAACCAGCAGACGAGAATCTGCTGGCAAAAAATATTCTATTTTATTGCTGTCCGCTAAAAGTTAGCGAGCAACGAGATATCCATCCGCAGTGCTGTTGTAACGGCATTGCGGATGATTTTTCTGAGGGTAAGCCCCTTAGCTGAATAGAAGCAGTTCTTCTGGAGGCGGATTTGGGTCCGATTCTGCTTCTAAGAGCAGTTTTGCCCAGTCTTTTTCAGGGTCCTCGAGGAAGGTATAGAGGTTGACATAGTACATCAGCATGATTCTGACCATTGTGGCAAGGCCAGAGAAGCTCCATTTGCGCTTGATGTGCTTTTGCAAGACCATCAGTAGCAGGTTTGCGATAAGTGTGACCCAAACCTGTATCTTGATTGCGTTAGCGCTCTCGCCGTAGAAGTATCTTAGAGGGAAGTTCTGCTTTATCTGTTTGAACAATTTATGTGTAGCTTCTCATAAGTTCTTTTATGACAAG